>Ga0214544_1000812_pt1 | contig 60855 bp, 26 predicted proteins | sample CNSS3metaG_FD_160074 | JGI IMG/M metagenome (GOLD analysis project Ga0214544, IMG submission 160074) | Root nodule microbial communities from cowpea collected in UCLA plant growth center, Los Angeles, California, USA - CNSS3 | ecosystem: Host-associated > Plants > Roots > Nodule | place: USA... | reverse complement strand
ATCCCAAGGAGAAAACAATGACAACCCCTCTCTTGGAAATAGGAAAAACTAATACAAGGAGAACCTTAAAGGAGAAACTAACCTTCTCTCTTAGAGGAGAAACTAATATTCTCTTTAGTTCTTCTCTCAAGCAAATAAATTAAAAGGAATAGAAAGGGAGAGACTTTTGGGATGACTTCCTAAGGAAACACGAGACTCCTTTTATAACATTAAAAGTAAGCCCCAAAGTAAGTTCCCATCGATGTGGGACCTCTTTTCTCACAATCTCCCACTTGAAGATTTTGATGAAATTAATCAAATCTTCACACCATGCTTTATTCTCTGCCTTCATGTTGCTTGTTCTTCTGGTAGACTTTAGTAGGATCGAATCCACGTAGACTTCATTGACACATAATTCTGATCCTCCGAAACACAATGCAACACCTGAGGTTCCTCCTAAGGACCTCTTGTTAATACTTCACTACTCTCCACCAAACTCGCCATGAACCTACTAACCACTCCCACTGCTTGTGCAATGTTTGGTCTTGTACACATCATAGCATTCATAAGGCTATCCACCACCGATGCACTCGGTACTCGAGACTTCTCCATCCTCTCCGCTTCATTGCTTGGACTCATACGTGAGGAACAATTGATAGAAAGTGGGGTCGAAATTGGCTTGCAATCTTGCATGTTGAAGCGCCGCAAGATTATCAGTAAGTATTTCTTTTGAGAAAGCCAAACTTTCCTATCTTTTTTGTCTCGGTGAATTTGCATCCTTGAAATCCTTGTTTGTTGGTTCCAAGTCCTTCTTCTCATACTTCCTAGCCAATTGTGCCTTCAATTCTTGGATTTGAACTTTGTTGGGGCCTACCTCCAACATGTCATCCACATACAACATCAATGGTCTAAACACCCAGTCTGTTGTAACCGAGGCTTATGAAGGAATCAAATCTATGGTACGAACACCTGAGCTCTCTTTAAACCGTACTGAGATTTGTTCAACCCTGCAAACCAAGTTTTCTTGTTCTTTAACGCCTTCTGGTTGGAGCATCATTTCATTTCTGCTTAACAATAACCTTGTGGGTAGTGGGACCCACAGGTGGCACCCCTTCACATTGTTAGCATAGCCCAAGCACTTAATTTTCCCCAGTTTCAAGCTCTACTCGTGCTTTGGATTCCTTGAACTGGTAACAACACATTTGACTTTCTCTTGATGTATTACACCCACAATCTCCTAGAGTAAACTTTGATTCTCATAGTGATAACTCTGGTGATTCCCTTACATCATAATAAACTAAGTCTTCTTGTGTTTTCCTTTTTCCTGGTAGTCAAACTAGCAATCTGCGATCTATGACTATGTTTGTTGGCTTACCACACAGTGCTCGTGTAGAGATAAAACAACCTTCTTGAGCCCGAGTAAGAGATTACGTTCTGCATGGATTTGCAAACTTCGCTATAACTTATACCTAAGTTTACGATGTCACATCAACATCACTTCTTCTTGACTTGTCGATGCAACCATTGCATTAACTTCCTGCAACGTATCTCCCAAAAGCACATAAACATCTGCCATGATCTTTTGCGCTTTCATGACTTACCAGATCTTTCCTCTTCTTCACAGAATATCTTTGTCCTCCGAGGTATTTGCCATACAACCTTGTGAGGTTGATGCCTCAGAGTTCTTTCCTCCATTCTTCAAATGCCAACAATCTTTCTTCACATGCCCTCTTTTGCCACAATGGTAGCATTTGAGATACTTCTTACTTTGACATCTATCATGAGACTGACTCCCACTAGATCCACGTTCTGTTGATCTACCTCTTGTCATCACCAAAGCTTCTATTTGCCTTGCACTTTCCACCATATCTTCTTTGTTCTTTCGCCTGGATTCTTCTTCAAGAACGGCTCCGGCAACATCCTCAAAGTGTAGGAGGTCAACAACGTTGTAATTCGTAATGTTGATGACAAGCTGATCATACGAATCAGGTAAACTCTGTAGTAGAAGCTCCGCACATTTATTTTCAATTATGTTGAAATCTGCCGCTGAAAGTTGGGCAAACAACGTATTTAGATTGTTGATGTGGTCTGTCACTGATGTGGACTCACTCATTCGAAGAGTATAGAGTTTTCTCTTCAAGAATATTCTTGTGTGAAGTGACTTAACCTCGTACAGGCTTGTGAGAGTATCTAAAATCTCCTTCGCTGTAGTCTTCTCCGCAATGCTGGATAAAACCGCATCTGCCAATGCTAAGTGCAAATTTGCTATAGCATTGTTATCTATTTCCTTCCACTTTTTATATGTAATGCCCTCAGGTTTTTCTTCAATTGCTTCTAGACAGTTGTCATTTCTCAAAATTGCCTTCATCTTTAGTTTCCACAATGAGAAATTTTTCCCATTGAACCTCTCTATCCCGTATCTTGTTGTCATGGCTTTAAAACCGACTTATGCACTTCTCACTATGAATAGTACTGTCTACTGGAACAATGGAGGCAGACCGTGAACTAGTGCACTACGTAATTCCCAGGAAAGAGAGGTGGGTCACTAATGGACACGCTTAAGTACCAAGTCTTTCCTAGCCAGAATTTTCCTAGACAAGCACTTTCACACTACCATGCTTTATCCACTATCACAACACTATTCTAATGACAATAGCAGCGGAATATAATCATAGAACCAACCTGACTCTGATACCACTGTTGGGTATCAGAGTACCGGCACAAGTACTCACAAGTAAAATAAAAGATGAAAAATAAAGGAACAAAAACAGATAATAGGCAATGAATTTAATTTATTCAAGAAAAGAAAAATTACATATCATTCTCTCTGATCCCAAGGAGAAAACAATGACACTCCCTCTCTTGAAAATGGGAAAAACTAATACAAGGAAAACCTTAAAGGAGAAACTAACCTTCTCTCTTAGAGGAGAAACTAATATTCTCTCTTAGTTCTTTTCTCAAGCCAAATAAAACAAAAGGAATAGAAAGGGAGAGACTTTGGGATGACTTCCTAAGGAAACACGGGACTCCTTTTATAACATTAAAAGTAAGCCTCAAAGTAAGTTCCTATCGATGTGGGACTTCTTTTCTCACAAATAAGACACAACTAGTAAAGTGTAAAGTGAGAAAATCACATGACACAAGTGCTACACAAGCATCACACGTATTGTTAAGGGCTTAAGACACCAGCATCACACATATTGTTAGAAGGCAAAAAAATAAAAAATAAAAACAAAAATCAAATTCTGAAAGTTGGTGAAAATCTAAATGCAGGTCATATATAGAACCGGACCCGGATCGACTTAAGGGGAAAACAGACAAAAACATTTGTTTTAGTCTTCCGAAAAGAAAAACCTCCAAAACAATAAAAATTTAATATTAATATATCTTTATTAAATTAATTATAAAGTTATATTTAAAAAAAAAATACTTTAATTTTTTTAGTACTAATATACCTCTATTAAATTAATTATTAAATTATATTTAGTACTAATATATCTCTATTAAATTAATTATAAAATTATGTTTAAGATTAAAATGGCTTAAAAATTTTTGGTAATAATATACCTTTACTAAATTAAATATAAGTTTATATTTGAGAATAAAATTTAACTAAATTATTATTAACGTGTGTTAATTTTTATTGGTATTAGAAAGAATATTTAATGAGTTAAAATCTTTATTCAATAAATTGTAATTTTGTTTAGGAAAAAAAAAGTTTAGTTATCTTTATTTTTTTATAATCAATTTTGATTCTATTTTCTTATATGTGACTTCAATTGTGATTCTATTTTAATTTTTTCATCTCTGATAACTTCAATTTTGATTATATTTTATTTTTTTATCTCTGTCACTTTAATTTTTATTTTATTTTCTTCTTTTAAACCTGTGACTTCAATTTTTATTTTATTTTATTCTTTTATATTTCTGTGACTTCTCATTTACTAATTTCACTTATTGTCTTTATTTGTTTTCTTCTATTATATAGTTCTTCTTTCAAGGGTTTTGAAAGATTTCACTATTTAAATCTCATATCACTCATGTGTACCAATCTTTTTATTCTCATTTCTTATTAGTATGTAGTCTCTATTTGTGTTGATGTTATCTTGTTCTATTTATTGAATTTCTATTAGGATTAAAAATATGTTTCTTTTTCTTGACTTTGTTTAAGAGTTAGGGTTTAGGTTCTAGTTATGAAGAACAATATTATTTTTTATTTATTTTTATTAATGTTTAATTTCAAAATAAACTTTGTAGGTTTATGAGAAAAAATGAGATTCTAGAAAGAAAAAGAGACTTTAAAATATCAATCTATAGTCAATTTTACTTTTTTGACAATTAAAATCAAGTTTTATTGTTTCTAAATTTTTTTTTATATAATTATTTTTAGTAGTGTTTTATATATTATAATTTTTATTTTATATAAAAATATATAGATATGTCAACTAAAAAATTTGAATTAAGCTATTCACAAATTCAAAAGAAAATAATTTTTTAGGCTTAAATTGTATAAAAAAACAAATTTATGTAAATAAATAGGAAAAATGAATTAAAAATACAAGTAGATACTCTCTTTAAATGTACAAGATAATAACAATATAGTTATAACTGAAATCAACGATAAAAAAAAGTAATTAGAGACGATAATAGACGTAATATCATTAACCGAATATAATGTTCACAAGAAAAACTCATGTAAAAATGTTCTCACAAGAATATTATTTTTCAATGTATGTATGATATTATATATATATATATATATATATATATATATATATATATATATATATATATATATATATATATATATATATATATATAAATAAGTTTTTCCACATAAAAAAATTAACATCTAATATATTTTTTCATCACATCTCTACCTTCCCATCTCTATGATTATAATAAAGTGACGTTCTAGTAATTCAGACATTCATCCTAAATATTTATTTTATTAAATTACATTTGTCTATCTTATATTTTTGATAAAACAACAACTAATTTCTTTTTTATTTATTTATTAAATATATAATTGATAATTTTGTTTTTTTAAATATATTTATTTTTCCTATTTAAAATTTTTAACTTTTAATTTTCATAATTTTTATTTAATTTTAGTTTATATAATATTTTGAAACAAAATAGAAGAAGTGAGTGATAATTTATTAGAAATATGAGTATCATTATTAAAAATATTAAAAAGATAAATATATATTTAAATATTAAAAGGAAGGTAAATATTTCATTAAAAGCATAAAAAGATTCATTGTGTATTTTAAAAAATGTAAATATAAGTAAAAAAAATTATAATTTCATCTATAAAACAAAACAATGGTTAGTAAATGTGGTTTTAGAATTTCCATCATTAGTTACACAAACACAATTAAGATGAAAAAGAAAAATAAAACATAAAGAAAAGTTTCATACAAATTGTAATAAATATCACATTAAAATGATGTTTTTTTTTTTTCATAAACTAAAAAAGTAAAAACAATTATGAAATTTATCACATAATTAGAAACAAAGAAATGATATTTTAATATGATTTAAAATTCCTTAATGGCATTGAAAAAGACTTATTTAATTAATTATATTACTATAAAATATTGTTTTTGCTACATAAACATAAACTACTTGAGACACAAGATAATTGTTTTCTCTCTAAAATATCACTAATTAATCCAGTTAATCAAATTATTTGATCTTATAAACTATAATATTAAATTAATATTTTTATAATATTTTCTATCAATAATACACTAATATGTATGATAAATATTACTTCATAATTCAAAATAATGGATCTCTCAATATTTTCTAATTTGATCATGTATACAGTTGGTGATTTAGTGTTTTTTTTGAATGAATTAAATAACATCACAAAAAATTATCTTTGTTTTTCTTCTTTCATTACACAGTGTACATTCTAAAATTCTCATTATAAGCGAAAGAGAATGGATGAAGATAGGAAAAAAAGGAGTTTAACTCTTGATTTGATTTTTATATTTATTCATGTCTTTAGAAAAAATAAAAAAAAAATGTACATCGTAGAACACTCATTCTAGGAGAATGGAAAATAAGTTCAATTCTTCAATTCTTATATTTGTTTATGTTTCTTACACACACAAAAGTTACACTCTAAAGCTTTCTATAACACTTATTGTAGTGGAAACTTTCATAATGTGTTATAGAAAGGCAATGGATTGAGATATTCATTCAATGAAAAAGTTAAAGACAATGAATAAAATTTGATTGTTCATAATGTGTGTTCCAAAAATTAAATATAAAATTGTGATTGATATAACTTTGTTCCATAAACATGTGAGGAAAAGTACATAATAATAAAAAATTAGCAATAATTTATAATTTACATTTTCTCTCCACAGTTATTTAAAATAAGAAATCATTCATTTAAAATATTCCATAAGTAAATGTATAACATAAATGGTTTTCATAACTCCGAATAATGTTTGAATTTTAATTAAATCTTTTACAACTTTAAAATATTTCAACAAACAATTTAAAAAATATTCAATGGTTGATTTTATGTCTTATTTTATTTTATTTTATCTATCAATTTAAAATTTTAATAAATCTTGAACAACATTAAAATATTTATTCCTATAAGAAAAATAAGGAAATATTAAATTATTATTTTTTGCTACTTATTTTATTTATATTTTGGTGTTATGAATTTAAGAGTCACATTCATCATCAATGGCGCTAATATTTAAGTTCTAACTAAATCATACACTACATTAAATTGTTGATTTTTTTAATTTTTTAGTTATTTCTTCTTTTTTTAATATTTTATTACTACGGCGGTAATAAGTTTGAAATTTAGTTAAATATTTAACCGCGGTGTTCAAAGTTGAAAAGGTGAAAAAACAAAAAACATGAAAAAGAGAGGGAAAACAAAAATTAAAGAAAAAAGAGAAAGAGAAAAATGCTGTGGGAAAAAAATAATTAATAATTTAAAAGGAGAATGAAGAAAGAAAGAGAATCCAAGAAGCAGAATTGGGCAATGAGAGAGTGCGAAATGTAGCAATTGCGCACGGTTTCTGAAAAAAATCCCAAAATGCACAGCGGGAACAAAACCTACCGCAAAATTTTCAAACTAACCCAACGCCAATTCCAACAACACTGTTAATTTCACTTCTTAAAAAGCCCTCTTCATTCTTCTTCTTCTCTGTTCTCTTCACATTCTAATCTCCAATGGCGACAGCCTCAGAGAACAACACCAACTCCACGCGCCCCCAGCGCGAGGCCAAGAAGAGAGCCGCAGCTGCTATATGCGAAATGCAGGGAAATGCTAAGAAGAAGCGCGTCGTTTTGGGAGACCTCACTAATGTCTCAGACGCCGCCACCGCTGCAGTTGCCGTTTCAGAGACTCAAAAACGGAAAAAAATCAAACTTCAGAAACCAGTGCCGACGGTTGACACGCCGGAGAAAGTCGACGGGAGGAGCGACCCGCAACTGGGTGGGCCGTATGTTTCAGATATATACGAGTACCTTTGCGGAATGGAGGTACTAGGGTTTTATGTTTTTTTTTTCTTGCCCTTTTCTGGTGGTTAAAACTGTGTCGCATTGGGAATGATGTGAGGGTTTTATTTATTTATTTTGGTGTGACTCTGGCTCAGGTTCTTCCTAGTAAGAGACCCTTACCAGATTATGTTCAGAAAGTTCAGAAGGACGTTAATGCTAACATGCGCGCGGTTCTTGTGGATTGGTTGGTTGAGGTTGCAGAAGAGTATAAACTGGTTTCAGACACGTTATATTTTTGTGTGGCTTACATAGATAGGTTTTTATCCTTGAATGTATTGTCCAGACATAGATTGCAGTTACTCGGGGTTGCTGCAATGCTTATCGCATCGTGAGTTTTTTCTTTTTCCCTTTCTAATACATGGACTTTTTTCACTGTTTTGTGTTATTTGTTTGTTAATTTTTGTTTTTTTATTGTTTTTGAAAATAGGAAATATGAAGAGATTAAACCACCTGAGGTGGAGGACTTCTGTTACATTACGGATAATACATACTCTAAGGAAGAGGTGGTTATTGTGTTTCGTTTGTTGCTGGTATTACTGCATGCTTTTGCTTTGGATAGCACTGATTTTCGCATTTCTTTTTTTGTGAAGGTTGTGAATATGGAAGCCGATATATTGAAGGCTTTGAGGTTTGAATTGGGTGGTCCTACGGTGAAGACATTCTTGAGGTGTTTTTCTTTGCTAGTTATGTGATATTGTGTTGCATTGGTTTATCTTGTTTTAGCTTGGCGTTTTGATTCACACCTTATGCTTTGTTGTGGTTGCAGGAGGTTCTGCAGAGTTGGTCAAGAGGGCATTGATGTAAGTTAACTCTTGTTTTGACCCATTTGTTAAAGCTTATTCATAAACTTGAAAGTAGTTTTATAAGAATCAATTAACTCTATTTGGTGAATTGCCAAGAAAAGACTCAGTTACTCAGATCAGTTTGATTTTGAAATTGTATCCTTAGATTTTATCTCTAATGTACATAGTTACCTTTGGTCGTGTTAGATAGCTGTTACAGTAGGCCATAAGTGCTATTTGTTTTGGTAATATTTTAGATTTGTGATTATGACTCTGTCCGGTATTGCAGTCGCAATGCTTGTTGTGATTGTAGAACAAGTTCTTTTTATTTACATACATCTTAATTTTTTTACAGCTTATTTGCATACACCTATTAGGATTCATATAAGAAGAATATCAAATGACTCTGTATCTGGCAATATGTGAATTAATTGATTTGTTAACAATTTGAAAATTTATTGACTCTTGCATTTGTTTCATCAATTCTCATGGAAAGTTATATTAAACTTCAATTGTAAAATGGAAAAGATTTGAAAGAACACTTGTGTTGTGAACATATCTTAATTATTTTGTTATTTTATTTTTCATTACTTTTTGGAATTTTGTGATTTAACACGAATTATTATTTATGATTCAAGAATTAGCTTTACAATTCATGGTTTTGATCTCTATTTGGTAACTTGCTTTTAAACTGCTATACGTGATTTCTCAGATATGCCAGTGATACACTCTCCTGTATAATATTGCAAATATTTTCTATCAACCATTTGCTGCAATGTGCGATTGATAACATAACATTGACACTGACACATTCTAATTTTTTAAGTGAAAAATGTGGACTTTCATTTAGTGTTATTAAAACCGAACTGACCTGTCTTAAACCGGTACAATTGATTATTTCACTTGGCTGGTCTGCTTATATTTTACAACCTTTTCTGCATTGATTAAATTGTGGAACATCTCTTGCCAGGCACCTGTGTTGTCTTGGCTCTTGAGTTCCATTTTTGCTGTACTAAACAACCTAATAACTTAGGCTTGCATAAATGAGCACATTAAAATGAACACTGTTCATAGCAATTGTTTTCCCATATTAGAAGTTCAAAAGTTTTTTCAACTAATACAACTCTCGGAAAATGAGTTCTTAACATTATATAATGTATATCTTTAACATAAATATAACTTTTTTAAATTTAATATTTATTTTTATGCAGTTCAATCCATGCCTTTCCAGATCAGCATTGACCTAGTACCTTGATTAACTCTATGACTAGTTTTGCTCTAATAACATTGCTTTCATCATTTGGCTAATAAGCTTGTTCCATTGTGCAGACTTCTGATCTCCAGTTTGATTTCCTTAGCTGCTACCTTGCTGAGCTCAGTTTATTGGATTATAATTGTGTAAAGTTTGTGCCATCTTTGGTGGCAGCATCTGTTGTATTCTTAGCAAGATTTATGTTAAGCCCAAAGAAACATCCTTGGGTAATCCTTTTTAAATTCGTATTCAAATCCAGTGTTAATTGTGGAGGATGTTACTGAATTGTTTTTTTCTTAACAGAATTCGGCACTCCATCAGCTCACTAGATATAAACCTGCTGACTTCAAGGAATGTGTGCTAAACGTACATGATTTATACCTTAGTAGGAAGGGGCCTTCTTTGCAAGCTGTGAGAGAGAAATACCAACAGCATAAGGTAATATTTTACCCTATTTTTCCTGCCATTTATTTAAGATGTAATATTTTCTCAGTAGCTATATTTTACTTGAAATGTCAATTTCAATCTACATGTCATGTTGGATAATTAAGCTGATTCCCGTTTCATTGGGTGTTTTTGTACAGTTTAAATGTGTGGCAAGAACACCATCTCCTCCCGAGATACCCCTTTCTTTTTTTGAATTTTCAGGATCAGATTCTTAGGCGTTGATGAAACTTGGCTATTCTTGCTCCGACTTTCTTTTCAACTTTTGGCAGGAAGGTACCCTTTCTGTTGCATTTGCTGATATGCTTAGGAAGGTGCTTTTCTTAAATGCAGTGACAATGTATCTATGCTGGTCTCACTGACTCCGATCGAGCTTGTACGAAATGTGATAACCCCATTAGTTCAGAATTAGGTTCTATTTTTGCCAATTAAAATTCTTTGTAAGAGGTCATTGAATGATTTGCAGATTCTATGTATAGGAAACTTCTATACGTTTTCATTGTAGTTCGATTATCATGCAATCCATGATGTTAAGAAATCAAATTTTCATCCGCACTTCATGAGCCATTTTCTCTGATTGTCTGAATCAAATATTTGTGATAGAATATAACTGGTGTTTGTGCTTAACCTTTTCTCTTTTAGTCTATGTTAATTTCTTTCTGTAGAAGCATGGTTAGTGAAATCGAGGCTCCCTCTTTTTGGAGGTTGTTGTGTTGTAGACAAGGGTGGCCATGGTGGCACCAATTGCTCGATTGCCATAACAGAAAATATTCTATTATAACAAATGTTTTATGTTCAATGAGTCTGCTGATTAAACACCCCTTTAGTTTATCGTTCATGATAAAACTTACTGCTGAACTCTTGTATCATATCATGTAAGTGATTGTGATAACATGGATATTTAAAAAAAAAAGGGGATGTTTGAAGAATCAATTAAGATATATTTCATTTAATTTGTTTACCAGCCTTGACAAATCATTAAATTCTGATATCGTTATCCAGAAATATAAAAAATGTAACCATTTACAGGGTTGCTTTTGAAACGGAATGAATCAAAGAAAAGGAGATATAAAAATGTTTAGAGTTTGATTCAGACATTTGTGGGTACTAAAACTAAAGAAATTGAAAAAATGAAAGAGGAAAATGCAACTCACTCCAATGATCTAGACTAAATATTTTGTTGGACAACATGTTCTGATTACTTTGACTTCTTAGGTTAATTATTATAGTAGACAAACAAAATGTGTTATTCATCAAGCATTATATTCCACAATATTCTTGAAAAATATTTGTATTTCAAAAATGGCCTCTAGTCAAGTTTTTCATAATATTTCTTTTTGTACCTCATTAATATATTTTTGAGTAATTACTTTATATTAATAAAATTATAAATTAAATATGTTTTTCACCATTGTAATTGTATTAGTACTTTTTTTTTTGTTCTTTTTTTTATATATATTATATATCTGTAATTTAAAAAAAATGTTGCTCCTAGGTATCAAATTTTTTTGACTAAATTTATCATTTTTCATGCTAAATCATTTATTTATTTAAAAATTAGAGTGAAACTCAATAACTTTTATACTATCATATTGTTGAAATGAGTCATTTATGCGATTTAATTCTCACATTAGAATATATTCAAGTACATGAAGTGAATGCAACTCACTGAGACGAAAGTAGACCTCGTTTCTTTATGCACTAGGTGTATTTGGCTGGTAGAAGCCAAATTCTAGGCATTATTATTTTTACTATTTTAAGAATTTAGAGATATGAATTGTTTAGTGTTGGAATTGAACAATTTTTAGGGGTTGAATTTGGATCTCTATTTTTTTCATTGAAATTCGTTTTTCGGGTACTATTTTCCACCAATGCTTGAAGTGTTTTGTAGTGATTGAGGAATAAGAAGAGTGAATAACAACCTATGCATAGTATTTTGTATCCACGGTGACAACAATGGTGTTGTTTTTGTTCTTTCAGCACTTTTGAGTTGATGATGCCGACCATAAAAAAAAAACAACATATGTCACAGAATTGATCACAACAAAAGAATACTAAAAAATGCTACAATTAGAAGTAATTGACATACAAATTTTGTTAAGTGGTGGGTCCAGCCAACAGTGTAGAATAAAAAAATGGTAATAGGGTAGACATAGGATGAGAATATATCCAAAACCTGCGATTAAGACAGAATAGAGGGAGACAGAGAAGCAAAAGAGAGTGGTAAAACAGGTTCTGTCACGGAATCACACGAGAAAATCAAAGTGTCTGGTCTAACACAAGAATACCCTTTGGGTTTTAAAATCCAGAATCAAGCCACTTATTCAGGCATTTTGCTGAACCCTCTTTCTTCATTGGTCTCTCGCGCATGACAAGACCACTCAAAACCTTCACAACTTTAACCATACATCACATTATTCATTATTTATTTTCACTCTAAACAAATCTTTACTTTCAAAACACTCTGCAACATTCCAGTAATTGCGTTTGCCATGCAATGGAAACTTATTTTGTATTCAAAGGATGAGACGGCAAAATTCATTGGTCATTATTCTAATAACTTTTAAACAAATGATAAGGGAATTAGATAGTAAAAAACAGTATTTATATTCTTTTTAATTTTGGAATAAATTTCATTTTAACAAAATACCATTAATATTTTCTATTAAATATACTTATAGTTCCTTGGTTTTTAATAAATGATGTTTTTAGGAAAAGACATTTTATAGTTTAATAAATATTTATAAAAAAAGGCACACACATGCACTGTGTGATTTATTAGATAGTCAACAGAATTTTAAAATTTAATATAATTAGAAGTGAATGAACTCAATTTAAATAAATTTTAAATTTAATTAAAATTTAATATAATTAAAAATTCAAATTAGCTCAATATCATCTAATTAAAAATTCATTAGCAATTAAATTTTTCCATCCAATTTAATAAAATTTAATATAATTAAAAATCTATCCAATTACGTGTATAGTAACAACACAACCTAATTAAAAATTAGTGCAATTAAAATTTACATTCTTTAGACACCAATAATTATGGTTTTTAATTAAATAAAATTTAAACATGATAAGTTTCACCTTATTAAATTGGTTAGATGAGTTCAATTAAAATAAAACTCCATTAAATTAAGTGAATATGATTTTAATTAAAAAAAAATTCAAAATCCAATGAAATTAAGAATATATTTTTTATGCACTTTTCACTTAAAATAATTATAACTTACATCTTATCTCTTCACCTAACTTCTATTTAGTTACTTGCATGTTCATTTGTCACTCAAATCCAATTGGATATAAAATTGAGTTTCAAACTAGCATTGATTCACCTAGTTTATTCTCCTTTTACAAAATTCAAAAAACCACAATGATATAGTCAAGTATTGTCCAAGAGAATAATTTTATTTTAATAATTTATGTCATTTTTATTGTAAGAAGTAAAAGATGTTATTTTTCTTACAATTTTATGATTTTGTGAACCTTTCTCCATCTAACCATAATATCGAATTTAGAATTTATTTACTTGTTCTTATAGTTAAAAATTATCTCTCATATTCAAGAGTAATTTAAAGTTCTTTTATGTTATGAAATGAAGAATATTAAACAAATTTAATTATAATAACTGTAACATTAGTTAATCAATTTAAATTAAAATTTTCAGTATTTAAATACCCTTATGGAAACCCCCTTCCATAATAGTAAATAAAAAGTATAATCCTAAATATCAAAGATAAAAAAGCAAAAAGTATAATACATATTTATTTTCTAAATTAAGAAAACTCAACAACTAATTCTCACTTGACTTCTATATTTTTTACACTCAAAATTTGTTTTCATTTTTTCTATTTTTTTCTTACCCATATATTTTCTTTCTTTTTCTTTTTGTCTAACAAAAAAGGACATAATCACTAGATGGATAGACCAAAAGCATGAGATGGAGAAAGTAGTTTTGAATATAAAAAGGATTATGTTGGTTTTTGAACCCATCTTCAAAGACCAGAACAGAACCCCTTTCCCATATGCCACATAGTGTAGCTTTTACGTTAAATAAAGTTGTACTGTTAGTCCTTCAAAAGTTATATTATTTAATTATACATTATACTTTATAAACTTTATAAATATATTACTGTTCTTAAAGAATTATAAATAAGACAATTACCAAATCTTGCTAAATCACCGATCTTTTGTAAGGTAGCAATGATCATTTGGTGAGAAAATTAATCTTAAAAATGTATTGTAGTGTTATAACTCGAAAAATTCGAGTTGGTCAAGGTTCATTTCATCTAATAAATCGAGTTGAACTGATAATGTTACTAAAACATTCACTTTATTATGAAAATGTACAAATCATAATATTTATCTTTGATAATAAATATAATAAATTTAGACAATAATCAGTTTGTATTATTCATATAAAAGAGATCAAACACTAAGTTAAAAAATAACATGGTACAAGAAAATCAGACAAATTATTCAATGTTTTAACTTAAGCTTCTAACTTTGGAGAATTCTTTACTAGTATGGAAGAGAAAAATTTCTTTGACATTCCTTTTGTGTATAAAATATTATATTAACATGATACAAATAAAAATAAATAAAAAATTATAAGAAAATAAGAAAAGTTAAATATATTTTGAAAACATTTGATATTGTTTTATAAAATCGAATAATGAAATTGATACATATTATTTTAAAAAAATATATGAAATACAATTAAAGTGAATAGTTTGGAAAAAACTATTTAACCTAAATTATAATATATAAAATTATAAATTAAATATAAGAAAAAAAGAGAGAGAATAAGAGTATCATCTTCTTTATTGGAATATATTTTCTCTACCCCTGAAACACTATTATTATAATATGTTTTTAAGATATACTAATTTTAGTATATTATATTTTTTTAATATATTTTACGATACTAAAATCAGTATATCTGAATATACTTTACATATACTACTGTTTTTTATGCTACGAGATTCTATATGTGATCTCGATATTAAAGTTTGTAAATGATCTTAGATACTAGATATTTATATGTCAAAAGAGTCACATGATTATGGACTCTTTTATAGATCTTATTTCTCGGACTATTATTTTTGAATGGTCTGATTTTGTGATATCTCTATTTTAAGAATGTGTTTTAATTTAAAAAATGTATGGATACTAAAAATAAATTTATTATTATAATATAAGATTGATATATTATTATTTGTAAGTGTACTATTATTAGGTTTTTTAAGGAGGAAAATTTATCGAAGAAAACAAACATCAATTAGATCTGAGTCCAATCACATCAAAATATCACTCTCGATCCAAAATTTTAAGACCATGAGTTTATGGATCTTTATTCTTATATAATACTTTATTTTCTCATTTTTAACCGATATAAAACTTAGACTTATGCTTATTCCTAAATACTATGACCTTAGACTATGACCTTAGATTGTAGATCGGGATTATCTTGGTCCCATATAGTATTATAGTATAGCACAAAAAAGAAAGAAGCAAGAAAAATAAATCGAAATTGATACTAGTTTTATGGCATTGGGTTTTTTTGGAAGATGAAAAAGGTGTGGCGAAAGGGACCCGAAAGTTGAAGAGAAGAAGTAGGAAAGAGTGGATTGCTGGGTCCTGGCCATAGCAGAAATGGGTGATTTAGATATCCGACAAGGAAGTAAAGAAAAGCACAAGAGCCAAAATCTCAAGACCCTTGTTTTTGGGGACTCAAAGCCAGAAAGAAAATCAGAAACGCTGGAGAAAAAGACTTCTCGTGAAACACACAGAATATCTTAAAGCAAAAGTGAGTAATGACTCACAAAACTCCTCTCGTAACATGTGCCCTCACCGTTATCAAAACCTATGCAGTAATCTATTTTTAATCTAACAAACTTCAACAATAATTTACACTTACAGATTTCATCGCTGTATCATATCATCGGTAATAAAACACCTTTTCTTGAAAAAAATCATGTTACTTTGTTGTCTTGCTGTGTTTTTCCTTCTGGCAACGAATGACTCCGTTCTACATGTCATTATCAACTCAACCTCATTCTACCACGTTTATTAATAAACAAAGAAAAATTATTATAATAAGAATTAACTGTTGTGAAGAAAATAATGTCCCTCCTGAAAACACTGCACCACCTTTTTCCCTTCAAACAAAGCCTATTACCTTTTTCTCTCATCTCAGACCATTCATCATCATCATTATCAAGTGCCCTTTCCCTTCCTTCGATTCCTCCAACCTTTTTTCAGCTCCACCCAATATATGTAATCATCTATGCATCTTTCACCAAACCAACCCAAACCAAACCATGCTCTTTCACCATTCTTCTCTTCTCGGGGGGTTCAAGAGCTTCATGCTTTTCCTCCTCCTCACACTCCACCAAATCTCAGCTCAAAACCACCACCCTTCACTTCTCCTTGATCACCACCACCTCCACCTCCACCACCCTCACGCCATGCCTCAGAAGCAACACAACCTGCACCAACACCACCATCCACGTTACCCCTTTGGCGTTTTCTTCCCACAGAAGAGAAAGGTTCCCAATGCATCAGATCCTCTCCACAACCGTTGAGTCAGTCACCGTGTTATGTTTCTTGAGTGAGTCAAGGTTGCAAAATGAACACATTGAAATTCAGGTTTGATGTTGGTTTTTCCATGCCTTGTGTCAACTATATATATATATATATATATATATGATGGGGTTCTTGTGGAAAGCTAGGGAAGGAATGTTTTTGTCTCTTGAAAATGAAGCCAATGCTTAGTACTTAGCTTGTTCTTGAGTCAGTACTTTGTTTTCTCATATGTTGTATTGCAATCTATACAGGAGATGTAAATTTTTTGGACATACAGTAATTTTTACAGTGTCTTTTTTCGTTTGTTCTTTTTCGGTTTTGTCTCTCCTTTTTTTTCTTTAAGCATCAATGCCCAATTTCTGTTCTAACTTGACACCATGAAATGATGGAAAATACTTGCCACCACGCGTTTTGTTTCTTTCACTTATTTCGTTTTGGTGAAAATACCATACATTTTTTTTTTTTCAAAAAATGTTGGCCTTTTTCATGGATAGTGATAATAAAGACAAAACCTTTTCCAACTTTTCAATGTTACACCTTTGGGTGAGTGCATCTTTCAAAATATAAATCATGCAGAATCTCAAATCGTCTCAAATCAATTCACACGTGATAACAACAGCAAATCACTCGTATTAGACAAACACTTTGTTTTAAATTAACTTTACTTTTACACGGTAGAGGATAACCAACTTCAGTAGTATAGTTGTCAAAATTATGCAGTAAAAAAGAGTGAAAAGATTGAATGATTGAAAGAGAGGGAAAGTGAAAGAAAAGTACTGAATAAGAATATTGTTTTGCTTTATTGTATTCACATTGATATCATAAACAGTGCTGTAAGTGTAGCTAAGATTCAGGTTCTCAGCCACAAAACAGAATTGCTACTACTGAGGAACAGTGACATTGATATTAGTATAGAAGAGGGTTTTTGTAAGTGCATCACTTCTTTCATCCATATACTAGGAATATGAAACGGATGAATTTTTTGTGTTTTGTCCCTATACTCAGAATTTGATCATGACAGCATTATAGTACCAATAGGTTGCGACTTGCCATTAGAGTTCGGAATTCCAATCTGGAACACACTTGTATCGCAGCATCTCTCTTATTGCAAGAAATTTAGTATGAGACTACAATATATTTTACACATGGGCATTCCTTCGCCACCCTTTTATAAAAGAGGTTTTCGGTGTCCTTCCACGTTGGGCTAGTGATGGCATGTGGTATGAATGTCCAAGTCTGACGTGTCATTGAAGTTTTCAGTCGAAGTGTGTCTTCGTTGGTAATGCTTTAATCATCATATAAACACGGTTATTATTACTACAAATTCTATTTAAATTTTACAATTTAACATTCAAAGCATTACGTTTTCAATGTTTCCAGTCATATTTGAATCTGATTAGTCCATCAAATTAGGCTTTTCACCTCTAAAAGAAAGCTTTATATCAACATTTACATATAGATATTTCAAAATCTCTTTCACAATATTTTGATGTTCTCTATTTGGGTAGACAAAAACCGAATAATTGTACCAACAAAATGTGTTATATATGTATATGGTCTAGTAGACACCATTGCATACATCAAACTTCCTAATGTAGATATATGTTTTCTCCACTTCATTTGAAGCACTCTATTTAACACCCAATTTAAAACAAATATAAAGAGGATTGCTTACGATCCTAACATTTTCCATCTTGAATCTATGTGGCGCCCTTTTAATATAGTGTTTTTGTGACAATTAAAGCTTATTTTCTTTTCTATCACGAATGATTCTTATACTAAGAATATGTTTGGCAGTTCCAATGTCTTTCATGACAAATGACTCGCCCAATTACTTCTTCAACGTGTTAATTTTAGAAACATCTTTTCCAATAATAAGCATGTCATCAACATACAATAATAGGATAATAAAGTCATCATTAGAATTTTTTTTAACAAAGATACAATGAAAAGTGGTATCAAATGATTGTTGTCGCAACGAAAAAATAAACCAAATAAAAAAGAATTTTGAATTTGTCACCATAGCTTATTTTGGAAAGTTATGAAAAACTGTTAAAATAAATGTGTGATCTATAAAAATCAAATTCTAGATCCGAGATCAGATCAATTATGTGTAGAGAAAATGTTAACAGACTATTACAGCCATCTTAAGACGATCTTAATTAAAGTTGCAGAAAGAAATTTTTTTTTTTTCAAAAACAAGAAAATATTGAACAAAAATATTTTACGCTGAGAAAAGCCTGGATTATCCATGTTACATATATTTAGTTTATGATATAAAGATATTTTATTCTACATAAGTGGTAGAAAAACTAAAATATTTGTCTAGATAGGAAAAATGTTTGTTTGTGACAATTCATCCATCCATCCACAAATCTACCTTCTCTCAAACACACAAATACCCACCATTGACCACATTGAAAATAATAATCTTTGATGAAGCAAAGGATATATATGAGAGCATTAGTAGGTTGTTCTGAAAGAAGATAGTCGTGGATTAAGACTTTTTCTTTCTTATTTTATTTGAGAATAATTTGGTTTTGGAGTGAAGAATACCATTACAAGACAGCAATATTATTGTCAGATGGGAGGTGAAGCTTGAAAATTGTAGTTTAGTTAAAAGGGATTGTGTCCAAAAATGTCATATAATGACATCAACATCAATCCAATGTTATGATTCTACTTACACCATTTTTGCTTTATTAGAGCACAATACCAACCCAATTGGACCTAAGAAATGTTGGTTTATGAAAACAAATGGAATGAATTCTAAAGATAAGATCTTAATACTCCAAAGAATTAATGCAAAATTGTACCCGGCTATTGGGAACAGTAGATAGAAAAATGTTGGCACTTGATCTTTCAATTGTAGATACCTAAGGTTTTCTCTTGATTCTCTCTTCTGATGGGCTTTCAATTGTAGATACCTAATGGTTTATGAAAACAATTAATCCTCCCCATCAGAAGAGAGAATCAAGAGAAAGGAACAGGAATAACACCTCACGTGCTTACAGATGGAGACCATAACACTTTATGTAACTTCTTTCATTTACTTAATTTCAATATTTATAATTTGGCCCTTCATCAAATTAGAAATTAGAATATTGTTGACATCTACACATTTAATATATCATGACATGTATATGCTCTTAACCATAGATTTAATTATTTAATTAATTAGATCACTTTAATACTTTGGCTAATAGTATAATGACCTTAACACATTTAATTTATATATATATATATATATATATATATATATATATATATAATATGATTGTGAATTCATATTAATTACATTATTATCACTATTAGGAGAATGCTAACCAGTACCCTAAGGGCATTGGTTAAGGAACAATTAAGGTGCATTGGTTGCATATTTTTACATTGAAAGTTAGAATAATTAATTATCTTAATTTATTAATTAAGATAATATAAATGCATATAACAAATCTTTTAAAGACAAAAGTAGTCTTTGAAATTTCTAAGCAATAACAAAATAAACATATTAGAAACTCAATTGATACTTTAATTTTTTTTTTTGTAAACTTTTTAAATGTATTTTTTGTTGATTTTTCTGTTAATTTAATTTTTTATGTTTAATTATATTTTAAGTTTTAACAACATTAAAATTTAGTTATTTTATTTTTTAACTTCCATTGGTGAGTATTAAATAAATTATTAATACAACTATACAACATTCATGGACATTTTTGTCCTTTAAATAAAATAAAAATGCATTAATTGTTATTGAGTCAAATTTTATTTAATATCACAATTAATTATGAAATATCTATTAATTATCTTTAACTAGTGAACACGGGTTAGCAAAATCTTTATTATTATTATTATTATTATTATTATTATTAGTAGTAGTAGTTTTATATAAATTTTTATAATATAAAAACGGGTTAAATATGTTTTTGGTTCCTCAAGTTTAAGTTAAATTTAGAATTAGTCCATCTTCAAAACTTTTAACCAATTTAGTCCTTCATCTTTAAAAATGTATTTCATGATAATATTTGAATTATTTACACCGTTTGATATATTTTCACTTCAATGTTAACTCAAATATTATCATAAAATACGTTTAAAATGTCAAATAAACTTAATAAAATTTGATAAGAATGACTAAATCCACGCATTTTTAAAAAAAGTTTCGAAGAAGGACTAATTCTAAAATTCACTAAAACTTAGGGATCAAAAACATATTTAACCTTATAAAAAATATGAATAAGACTTTTAAGACATTTCACTCCTTTTATATACAAATATGTTCAAATATATAAAGAAAGAGAAAGGTAAATTGCACACATTCATCTTATTTTTTGTGTTTTTCTTTTCGTTTTTCACACTGTCCTCCATTTCTTTGCGGGTAGTTTATCTTGGCAAATCCCTCCATAGATCCAAACATACCATAAAGAAACAATGGCGTGATTTCAAGTTCAAAAAGTCTACTTTTCAACTCAGGTGTTGTAACATGAATCATTGCATGCCAAAGGCATTAATGAACACTTAAAATTCACAAGTGCTTTTCACTTGCTGCAACATGAGCACAAGCCACTTTTTTGTTCCATTGACCAAGATTTTCCTTTTGCATTTATAGCTATATTTGGTTCTAACCAAAACACTTTTTCTACAAAACGCATTAGGAGGGCAATTCTTAAAGGAAAAGCTAATTGGAGTCGTAACATTCAAAGAATGTAAAAGGTTCGGAAGGACACTGATAATTTATTTGACTCTCAATCTTTCAACTTTTCATATTCTCTTAATTATGTTTAATCCACACGCTTTAATTTACAATTAAAGAGAGTTGGTAGCGGTACATTGCAATTAATTGATTTGATAATGATTAATATGGACAAAAATGGAAGATTTTCAAAAAAAAAATCAAATGAATTAATTGTTTTTCTTGATATTTGATTTTAGGGTTAAATATGTTTTTGTTCCCTCAAGTTTGAGCGAAATTTGGGTTTAGTCCCTCATCAAAACTTTTGACCAATCTAGTCCTTCATCTTCCAAAATGCGTGAATTTAGTCCTTTTAACCAAATTTTGTTAAGTTTATCTGACATTTCAAGCGCATTTCATTATAGTATTTAAATTATTTATACTGTTTGACACATTTTTGCTTCAATGTTAACTTAAATACTATCATAAAATGCACTCGAAACGTCAAATAAACTTAACAAAATTTGGTTAAAAGGACTAAATTCACGCATTTGAAAGATGAAGGACTAAATTGGTCAGAAGTTTTGATAAGGGACTAATTCCAAATTTCGCTGAAACTTGAGGGACAAAAACATATTTAACCCCTAATTTTAATAGGAACTTGAGTGAGTAGTTTTTAACTCTTCCAAAAGGTATCTTTTGGAATATTCTTTTTTTTTTCGCAGAATGTTAAATCTTTAACCCTTCCACAATTACTTCCCCGAAAATGACTATTTTATGAAAGAAAAGATGTATACTAATAAATATAAGAGGTTCAAATAACAATATTCTAAAATAAGGCCGATCGTATTGATTAGGCTAGGCCCATTGAAGCTAAACCGATAACGTAGGATATTTCTCTCTACACCCCATCAAATTTCTTCTTTATCTCATCACAAGCTTCTAACAATTCTAATTATGAATTTCTAACAAATAATTAGGTATAAAAATATAGATTAATAGTTGGATAAGGAAGGCCCATAAAAAAAAACCATTTTACTTTATTAAATCAATAAAATAAGAAAAAAATTTGAAATGAAGATGATAAGATAAGAAGAAAATATTTTGAAAAAAAAAATTGCATTAATGTTGTAGTTTTCAAAGATCCCCACCAATAGATCTCACTTACAAGGCAATGCATTGTTTGTCCAAACATCCCTTTCCTCACCCAAACACGAACACAAACACAAACAAAAACACAACAAACGTCACACTTTCTGTCTCTTTCTCTTCCTCCCTTTGATTTTCAAACCCTTTAAAAATACTATTTTTCCCCAAACCCAAATCCCATATTCCCCTTTTCGTCGTTACTATGTCAGACACCGAAACCACACCGGACCAACCCTCCGTTCCGCCGCAAACGGAGGCTCCGCCGCAGCCAGACCCCTCCGCCGCCCTTTCCTTCACCATATGGCCCCCCACCGACCGCACCCGCGATGCCATCGTCAACCGCCTCATCGAGACCCTCACCACCCCCTCCGTACTCTCCAAACGCTACGGCACTCTCTCATCCGACGAAGCCTCCGCCGCCGCTCGCCAGATCGAGGGTGATGCCTTCTCCGCCGCGGGTGCCTCCGTCGCGACCTCCGCCGATGGCATTGAGACCCTCCAGCTCTACTCCAAGGAGATCAGCAAGCGCATGCTCGACGCTGTCAAGACCAGAGCTCCGCCGGGTTCCGCCGCCGTAGAGGGCGTCGCCACTGTCGTCTCCGAATAACCTTTGTTCTGCGAGATTGTAGAATTGGAAGATCCGCGGATGTAAAATTACTTGCTCCGGCTTATTCGGATTCGTATGAAAATTTTTTCTCGTTTCTAACTTTATAGTCTCGTTTGTGTGTGCGCATGCTTTTGTTGCATCAAGTTATGGCAATAACAGTAAGGATAAATTTAGATACATTTCCATTCGGGCTTGATCACAATTAGAATTTTATCTCTATTGTGTGTGTTACCGTTTGTTCTAACCACTGTTTCCAAATTTGATTGAACAATAACAGTTGAAGAATTTAAGGAACTGCATTTTTTTCTTAATAATCCATCAATTGTTTGGTGTTTGCTTGTCATGTGATACGAATAGAGCTTGTAAGATATTTGTTTGCGATTGAAACTATTTATTGGTGACTTACATAGAGATATAGCAGTGATGATTAGTAATAGTATGATAGTGATGCTGGTTTTGCTCTTTGTGCCAATTGAGTTTTCTTCTGTTTACTTGGAGGTAGTATTTTTGAATTACGTTGTCTTGATCTTTATTATATTCCCTGTGAATGTTATATTTCTGGAATTTCCTGTCATGATCCAAGAAGTTTAGGGTAAAATTGTTAAATGCCTAATCACTGATTAGGTTAAACTTATCGATTTCTACAAATTCAGTCATAAAAAAGTAGAAAATGTGAATGTCATGATTTGTTTACTGCTTATTTGAATCGACCATTTGCAAAATTTCAGATCAATGGTGACAACAATGGTGCTGATTTTGTTCTTTCAGCACTTTAGAGTCGATGATGCCAATCGTGGACTATAACTGCAACTGTATCAATTATTTCTTCCTTGGATTATGTGTTGATTGATATCACATTTAAGGTGGTCTCTTTGTCTCTGTAATTTGTGTCCTGCAACCTTTTACTTAAGCAGCAATCTCGTACTAACATATGCATAAGATGAAAGGTTTTGCATACTGATTAACTAATTGTATCCATGTCTACACAATGGTCTTATCTTTGTGAGGCTCTAATCACGTAATATATGATTAGATCATAATCCTTCTTCTGTTGAGAGGTTTATTTGATAATGGCTTTTTACACGGGGTTGGGTGGTAGTTAAATGGGTCTATTTTCAGACGAACTCACACACATAAAAATAAAATAAAAGTTAAAAGTTTTTAGTCATTTTATCCTCATTTTTAGTATATGATTTTCTGTTGGACTGATTTACATTTACAGTACCCTCATAATTTAAAATTCTGAACATGTAAAAAAAAAAGAAAAAAATTCAGGTATGGATCGGTTAAGGGTTAAGCAAATTGATGCAGATCGGAGGAGACCGATCTGTCATATTAATTGTTCTAAGCTGGACCAGGCTGGCGTTTCTGGCCCATTTAAAACGTTTTGTCAACTTGGTCCAAAAGGGTTATAATTAAGCAGTGGGCCTTCGTAGGGTTACAAGCAATTATAAACTCTCTCATACTGTCCATTTAAATGAACATATATATATATATATATATATATATATATATATATATATATATATATATATATATTGACAACCTTTTCCAACAAATCACTTCACAATTTTATTTTAATAATATATATAATTATTTAATTTTAAAAATAGAAAACAATATTATAAAAATATTAATATAGTTAATTGTGAAGTAAATTTTTTGTTTTGTTTTAATGGATTGTTGTCAAAAGTATCAATATTGTTCTTCTAGGAACTAGTTAGTGGCTATAAATTCTATTAAGATTTGGCATATTTTGGAAAGCCATTTCGATTTCTATAATATTTTATGGAATGCATCACTTCACAAAGACAAAAAATTGGGGTGTGTTCACTTTGAACTCTGACAGGACTATTTTCATAGTATTGATCTTAAACTATCAAATGTAATAAAGAATTTCTTTTAATTGTAATTCAACGAACAATTAAACTATTAGCACAGACTAAAACACTAGAGCTGGAGAAAAATTATAATACGCAGTCTTTTTTATTCCTCATACTTTTGGTCCAAGGTGGGAAAATAGGAGAATAGAAATCAAAATTTAAGAAAAAAAAATCTATTTTGTTGTATGCATCAATATATGTTTACAAGCAAACTAGAAATTATAAGATTGACTTCGTAGTAAAAGTTGGAAAGAAAGACGAGAGAGGTTGTGTGTTCAATTTTCACAAACATTTGAGAGTTATAAGGTTGATTTGAAAGATTAAAAAAAATGTTAAATTTGTTTTTGGTTCCTTAACTTTCAGTGAATTTTAGAATTAGTTAATTTCATAATAGTATTTGACTTAACATTAACTCTAAAAAAAAAGTTGTAGGTTCAACTCTCTCTGCTAACAATTAATATTTGTGGATGAAAAAAGATGTTGTGATAGCATAAAAAGGTGTCGTTCCTAATTCTATGGACCACTTTTGACAAGGGCAGCCAAGAATTTGGACTGTGGTGTGAGCATGTTTGCGTTTTGGACTTTGAACATTTTGCTACCCTAATGTTACTAACTCATTCACATGCTGCCACAGCCACTCTTTGACCTTGAATATGCTCATTCATTACCTACGTTGATTATTAATTAATGCCATGATTACGATGTTCATGTTCATGGCATTCCATGTTTCGTATCAATTGGATGCATGATAAATCTGTCGGTAACGATCGTAGCATTGAAAAATATATGCTTCTTTATGTTAAATGTTCAGTAAACTAACCTTTCAAACTTGAGATATTTGAATATGACAGTACCACTTATTTGAAACAAAAGGATGAGTTTGGTAGGATTGAAAACTATAGCTACGAGTGAAATCATATATCTTAACACTTACACGTGGGTAACTTTGACAATTGGGTGCAACATGAAAAAAAGGTATCAACTAGCATTGGTATTGGTATTTGTGGGAAGAACATTTCCTGAAAAGTGTTGCATATTATGTTTTCAACTAATTGGGTGGAAGATAATGAATGTGTGAGCGAGAGAATACGTGCTTGGAAATGAAATAGAAAGTTGTCGCTAAAAGAGAAATTTTCACTTTTCTTTTTGTCAACCATTTAGCATTTTCCATTAGAAAATGTACAAAGTGGGATTTGTGATTAAGATCAGGAAAATGATTTTTTGACTACTAAATTTTGACAACTTTCTCTTACAACCTTAGGTGTCATTTTTTAAGTGATTTTTTATTTTTTATTTTTTTCATTCTCAATATTCAAAAATCACTTAAAAGATGACACATCATGTTATAAAAGAAAGTTGTCAAAATTTCATAGTCAAAATATCATTGTTCGATAAATTAACATTACCACAAAGATTAAATGTAGAGACACTTAGTTTATGTTGGAGAAACATGTCACTTGATAAGTTTTTTCTTTTTGTATTATTGTTTCTCATTTTGTATCTTGCAATACTTAAGGATCCTATACCTATAAAAATATACATTCATGTTTCAAAAACATTTTCACACACTCTAATATTTTAAAGTATGGGGTTTAATCATATTCTTGCAACAATTAAAAATTTGTTTAAAATAATTACTTATCTTCATTGGACTTTCATTACATTTTTTCTTCACTTTTCTTTATAAAATACTTAAATAAATTGTAATTTTTCTACAGTTCACCAACCAAATATATCTGACAATAAGGAACTTGATTCCTGAAAAAGCAAATGTATACCTAAAACAAACTCTCCAAATATATTTGATTCCTTTGGATTGGGTGGGGTCACAGAAAGTTGAGTTTAATCCAATAATTTGATACAAAACAGAAATATGTCAAATTATACAGTTTTTTGTACCTAAAATGACTTGATTCCTCATAATTGTAGACAAAATTTGCTGGGAAAAAGCCTCAAATGTATACGTTGTATATGATCCTTTAATTAATTTAATAAAAAAAAATTTGTACCTAAACGTTTAAATAAAATCATACTTTATTCATTTCATAAATTTTGTACTAATCAAATGCCATTCCATTCAAACCAACAATAATATCAAACCCTAAGCGGTCAAAATTCTCAGTTCATGAACAAAGAGGATATACATACATCAAAAAAAATGTCGTGTTGACGTCATACATTCATTAAGTATGGAAATAAAATTGGTATAAAGTTTATAACTATAATTTCGCTTCAAAATTTAAGAACTTAAAACATGATTTATTCTTTAAAAATATTAATGTTTTTAAGAAATTAATTAAATTAACTATAGCTGACGAGTACCCATTCATATATGATTTTGTCAGTTTCTTGAGCGATTTATTCTTCACCAATTTTCCAAGTTATCCATGACTTGACCATTTTCCAGTTTAACTAGTCGACTAAGCAAATTCGGTTAGGTTTTGAAAACTACTTGTGGACATTTAAGTAAACACAAGCCTCAATTTATGAACAAAATACTATTAATTGTTCCTTCAAACAAGTTAAAAATTGCTTGTGATGAGAGTAGAAAATATTATATATAGAGTTGATTTGGTGGTACAAGAAAGTTGAAGTGAGAGGTCAACATTTCCAAGCATGGCTGCAGGGGAATGTCATCCTTCATACATGCCTTTCTCATCTTATCTTTGACTTACATTCTCAAACCTTTAACCATCTTTTACATTGCTTAGCAAACATACCAACCAAAACCAATTTCACTACTACTTCTTCATCCAAACTCTGCATCTCTTTCACTTTCTCTTTCTTTTCTACAGTTTCTTTTCTGTTTTACTATTAGATGATGATTCTGAGCGTGTTTGGTTTTCTTTGCGTCAAAGTTTATGCACATCGTAGGAATGAAATGTTTCTTATAGGTTATGTGTCTTTAAGCGTATTTTAAGTTGGTGATGAGATGAAAAAGAGAAAGAAATATGGTATGTATATATATAATTTCTCAATATATATATATATATATATATATTCAGAGATGTGTAACAGATTATTTTTACAATCAGCTTCTGCAAACTAGACACACATGTATCTGACTAATGTATGTGGAGAAAGTGAAAACAAAAGCCAAAACAAAAAACAGAAAAGAAGAGAGGGAGAGAGGTTCAGCATGTGTGAGTCAAAGACCAAGAAAGAAGAAAGAAAAAAATGGTAGAAAATTGAAAGAAATGAAGGTGGAAGAAAGGCACCACAATGAAAAAGCAAGGAAAAAGACTAATTAATGACCAGGACCCTTTTTGCTAGGTCCAGAAGCTAGTTTATACGCCAAACTTCGTGCGAATTGACGAGTTATGGAGTTGTTAGAAGCAACAGCAAATGTTGCCATTCCAACCGACGAACCTTCTTCTCCTTTCAAATCCTCACTAGGTGTCTCTGATCGAAGGACTCTTCCATGCACAAACCAGAACTGTGATGACACCACAAGCACCGTCATAACCATCACAATCCAAACACTCTTCTTCATCTGCATCTTAATTATATATCTTGGTTTTTCCAAACAGTACTATGATGTTTTGAGCACTTAACTTCTTTCTCTAAGAGCACAGAAAAACGTTATACAGTGTGTGAAGTTGTTGTTGCTCTAGTGTTGAGTGCTACATATTATATACAGAAAGGTTTCTGGTAGAGACGGTGAAGCTGTTTCCAAGTGGGTCCTTAAAAGCTGCAAGCTGATTTGACTTTAACCAAATTCTTATGTATTTCGTGGGATTTCATTTGAAAATTCGTGTAGGGTTAATTATGAGCGCTCCACGTGCAGAGAATGAATTCGTTCCTTTGAATATTCTTCCAATATTGATGAATTTTGACTTTCTACTGTTACTCATGCCACTCCTTAAATTTTGACAACGAAGAAAAAGGATTAAACCTAAAAAGATTAACTTGTGGTGAGATTGAAGTAAATGGAGGAGAATCATGAACATGTTGACATGTTAAAGCATGTCCACGCTGAGCCAATTGTTTCACACGGTTTTTGCGATTGTATGTTGTTGTGAATGTACAATCTGGTACGCGTTGCATGCTTACTTTTGATTTTAAAAATGTTTGTGTTCCCTTTTGACATGTCACGATAGTTGAAAAGCAGTGAGAGGAAGATGGATTTGAAATTTGGGGCGTTTGGAAAAGGCATACACAGGTTTGGTTGAACTGTCACCTTCTTTGAGTTCACGGCGGTGCAAAGGAAGCTGAGGTGTAGAAATTGTTAGCGAGAACTTCCAATAAGACAAAGAGACCATCTTATCAGAATGCACGCGCAAATATGTCTCGATAACACAGATGCACAAACCAACTCTTGCAAATTTATCGGATCACGAACACAGTTTTCGTGGCTCAAGAGAATGTGTGAAACTCAAGTTTTGATTTTGTTGTAATCGATGTTATCATTTGTCGGAAATTCAAATGTGACTCTAAGTGTATACCGAGTAAAGTTAAATATTAGGTTAAATATAGTTTGTGTAAAAATTGAAATTAGTTTTATAATTTTAGAAAGACATATATTTATTTATTTTAACCAAATTTTCTTAATTTAATTTGATATTTTAAACGTATTTAATCATAATATTGAGTTTTTTACGTCGGTTGTTTGATATACTTTATTTTTAATGTTAATTGAAAAATATCTTTAAAATGTCAAATAAATTTAACAAAATTATGTTAAAAAAGAATAAATCTAGATATTTCTAAATATAAATAACTAAATTGGTTTATAATTTTGGAGAACAACTAATTTTAATTTTCATTAAATGTTAATTGACAAAAACATATTTAACCATTAAATATTTTGTAAACAACAACCATAAATCTTATTTCTTTAGATTTTGAATTAAAAATAATATTAATCTTTTATGTAATTGGATTGGTGTTTTTATTGACGTTGAATATATTGCTTGTAAATTCTCTTCTAAAAGAGCCCAAATGATTCGTTAGACACAATATATTCTTTCTCCAAGAATTAAGCATCATCAATGGCGATCACCAAGAGGGTGCATGTGTGAAGAAACCAACTTTAGCAAAATGAAATCTTTTATAATAAAAAAGTTACACATTTACCTATTCGAGGAAAGTAGAAAAATTGAGCTTCTATGTTGGATATAATGATTTCTTGTTTCGTAAATTTTGGATTTAAGAGTGAATCTATTAGCTAAGCAAATCTTCATTTATCTAATCGAATTACATTCGCAAATAGTTGTAGAATTTTGCAATATTAAAATTCTCCACCTACCACTCAAACTTCTTTGTTTTTATTAAAAGAAATAATAAAAAACTAACCAGTGTTGCTTCCCTTAATTTTTTTTATTCTTCTGAAGATATTAGTTGCAAGGAAACTGTATATGGATATATTAATTAATTTTTTAATATCCGTATAAAATAGTAATTGAAAAAGACCTACACCCTGTTGTTTATTGCTATTACATTAAATAATTAATGTTTTTTTCTAATTTGGAAACATTAGTGAAGTAATTAAAACAAAGCATATCTATTAAACCAGAGATAAAGCTGTGTACTTTTCTAACGTAGAGAAAAGAATTGACGATATTGTGAACCACTAGCATAAGGAATCCATCTCTGATTTTTTTTTTCTTGGTCAAAATCACACTCTTGTTTTCACATGTCCCTATTGCTTATTGATCGTATTGCTTTACTCTTCACAACAATTTCCTATTTTAGATTTCTTTATGGCTTAGTTTTTTGCTTTAACATGGATGAGTGTTCACATAAGAAATATTTTCAATTGATCATCTTCTAAGAACACTATTTAGATGAATTTTAAGGTGTTTTTTATGCTACATAATTCAGAGATAGAACTTGCATTCATGGATCACGTGCAAAAGAAATTAATTGTGATTTGACTCCGAAAGTTTAAAACCTAAGTTTCTTACACAACGTAACAAATCACTTGGCAAGATATACGAATACGGGATGCTTACACAGACTAAAATTTGTCATGACAAAAAGGGTATTACAATAGATAAAATGGAATTTGCTGATACAAATCCAAATTCAAAAGTTCGATTAGATTACAGACGTTTGGGAAAAATAATATGAAGATTTTTTAAATTAAAATTAATGTGTAAAAATTATTTTGTTTATATTTTTTTAATGTATATATAAATTAATTTTAATACCATATTTAGATATGCTATTAAAATTATTGAGGTAGAAGACTACTTACACTGTTTTTAATAGAGACTGAGAGAATAAATAGTAAAACGAGACCATCCACCTCAAATGACACAATTAAACAGTTTAAGAAATTTTAAACAAAATTTTTGGGAGTCAATAATTTCATAAATAAACTCAATATCCAAAAGTTTGTATTCAAATTTCTTAAACATGTACGTGACATACCTTATGTATACTTTCATTTTTAGTTTACTCACTTATCTAATTGATCCCGTGCACTCCAATATTTTTTATATTTTAAAAGTTATTAGTTAAATTAATTATTATATATGCGGAAGAAGCCATCGACTCCATATTCCATATTATATATGATTTGTATTTATTGATTTTTATCTTTTATTTTGTGACGTGATTTAGTGTGTAATGTATCAATATCTTATGAAAAAATTAATGACCCACACTAAATTATATCAAAAAGTAAAATATAAGAGTTAAAAAATAGAAGTTATAATATAGTTTTCCATTTTATAACCATGTTTAGTTTATGAGCACCTCTGAAGTATGAAACTAATAAATAAGGTTCATGTGGAATTGAGTTGCTTTGAGTGCAAAAGTAATTGTTCATGTTGACATTCAATAAATTCGTACTATGTCTGGTTGTAGTCATGAAAAACAAATTTGGCTCGTGTAACATATTTCTTTGATGTTTTTTGGTCTGTCCAACATAGATGAAACCAAAATCAAATAGATGTCAAGATAAATTTATAATCTCTATTTTACGAATTCATTTTGTGAATATGAAATTAAATTATTAAATTAAATATTCATATGTGTACCTATTAAAGAAATGAAATAAACCTATAATATGTAATTATTTAACATTTTTGTGTGTGACTTAGTCTTGTGCAACATGTGTATAAAATGGAAGTTAGTTTAGCGTGTTAGTTTTGATGTTATTAAATTTATTAAGCAAGTGTTTCCTAGTTGTTGTATGGAAAATGATCAAATGACTACTAATTTTTACTACTTTTCTTATCACTTTACGTGTCTCGACACATTTTATTTTATTTTCATTTCAGAATTTAATTAAAAGTTGAATAATGTGACAGATGAAAGTGGGAACTCATTTTCGCACGTGGACCGAAAAATTCTCACTCTCTCACCTTATCCCATTCTTTGAAACATTTTGAAACAGAAGCTCTTTTCTTTCCACTCTTCCGACAAATTCCCACTCTCTCACCCTTACCCCATTCTCTTTCTAACAAAACTCCTTTATCACTTCACTCTAAAAAACTCCCAAACCTCTCACGCTTCTATTTAGAAATCCCACCCCCATTCTATTTGTTGTGAACCAAGTATTGGTTTTCATTGTAGAAACTGCAGCTGGAAAAATAATTTCCTTCCAAACTTGGTGGACTTTCCAAATCTGTTGGAAAAATGAACTTAAAAGGCAATTTTTTTTTCAAAATGAACTTAAACCTCGTTTACAACCACATTGATGGGTGAATTATTGGTGTGCATAGGTTGTGTTCTAGCAAGTTTGGGAGACAATTGTGTATGCAGTTGCACTTTTCAAATCTGTTTTTTAAAATTTTCCAAAAAATCGTTGGTGGATTACACCTTATTTAGTCTTAGGTTCCAAGTTAATTTTTAAAATATGTGTCAGGAAAGTTTTCCCGCAAATGCAGAAATAGTTGGCTTAGAACAAACGGGGTGTGCATAGCCTAAGGTCCACCAAGTTTGTGAGAGAATTCTGTATCCAACTACACTTTCCAAATTTGTTTTATGTTTTGTTCAAAAAGGTGACTTTTGGGTTACTAGTTAATTGGTATTAGGTTGCAAGTTAAATTTAAAAATGGGCGAGAGAAGTTCATCCATAAATGCACAAATAGTTGGTTTAGATCAAATGCGATGGGGTTTTTTATTGGTGTGCACAGCCTGGGGTCCACCAAGTTTGGGAGGGAATTCTGTATACACCTGCACTATCCAAATCTGTTATTTTACTTTTGTCCAAAAAGTCGTTGGTAGGTTACAACTTAATTGGTCTTGGATCGCAAACTAATTACCCATATAGGTCAGAAAAATTTTCCCACAACGAAACCAATACTTGGTTTATAACAAATGGGATGAGATGTGTTATTAATGTGCAGAGCCTAGGTCCACCAAGTTTAGGAGAGAATTCTTTTTCCAGTTGTAGTTTCCACAATGGAAACCAATACTTGGTTTATAACAAATGGGATGGGGGGTGGGGTTCCTAAATGGAAACATGAGAGGTTTGGGAATTTTTTAGAGTGAAGAGAAAAGGGGTTCTGTTAATGGAGTAAGGATGAGAGAGTGTGAATTTTTCAAAGTGAAAAGAAAAGGGTTTTGTTTCAAAATGTTTCAAAGAATGGGGTAAGGTGAGAGAGTGAGAATTTTACAGCCCATGCGCTCAAGTGAGCTCCTACTTTCATCTGTCACATTGTTCAGCTTATAATTAAATTTAAAAAAGAAAATAAAATAGAATGTGTCAGGACACTTAAAATAGTAAGGAAAGTAGTACAAATTAGTAATCATTTGATATTTTTCTTGTTGTATATACGAATAAAATACGAAAACCCCATTCCCTATAATATAAAAAAAGTAATCCAATATTCATATTTGATATTAAAATATTTAATAAAACATTTAATTATTGTGTGGAAGTAGTTGGGAACTGGGTAGGTAGATTGAAATGCTTAAAGAATAATTTAGAATGTATGATTCGTATTTTTGTACCAACAAATCCCAGTAACCGTACCTACCATTTTGGATTTTAGACAAATAAGAACAGAATACATAGTTTACAATAATTTAATTATTCTTATATTTACCCCATTGAACTACACAATTTTTATTTTTAATGCATGTTTTAAATGTTTCCTAGTCACTATTTCAAAGGCAACAAAATTGCTTCTGTAATTTGCTCGGATTCGAATCTGATTAGATGAAATTTGATCAAATTAAAACTCAATGATAATATATTGAATGAATTTAATTTATTAATTTACGAGTTAAATATAATTTTAATTCATGAATTTTGATCAAGTTAAAATTCAATAATAATATATTGAATGAATTTATTTTTTTTAATAGTTAAATATAATTTTAATTCTTAAAAGTTCGACGTAAAATTAAAATTTAATTTGTTTTAAATTTTGATATAGGTTAATCTTTCCAATTTAAAAGTAAATAGATCTAATATTTTTAACCTAACTAAGTTGACATGTTTCAGTTTAAATAAGAGTTTGTAAAGTCATTTAACATTGAAAAAAAAACTTTAACGCTGTTAAATAAAAAAGAATTATAGATATATAAATATATTAAAATTCCAAATTCAATTTAAAGGACAACAACCATTTTTAACCTTTAATTTAATTTAATTTAATGTATTATAATTTGCAATGTACCAATTTAGTTAAATTCAAAAATAAAGGCTCGTGAATTAATTAACTTTAAAAATAATAACTTATTTAATAAGCAGTTAGAATTTACTTCTTAAAAGAATAGACAAATGATTATTTTTAAATAAAAAAATTTAGATAAATACATGAGAAAGTTTTAAAAAAATTTAAATAAAAAAAGTTAGAATTTTATCAATTGTTTAACAGGTTTTGTATTTAGGAAGTATTTTTCTATGGTGTATATATTTTCTTGTGTTCTTTACGTGTAAAGTTTTACAGATATAATTTTCATATGTAATTTTTTTCTCTCAACTTTTGTTTTCTCTCTTTCTGCATTTCGTAATGAGAAATGAGCAGCATATTTAGTGTTTCATCAATATCATATAAAAATAGGATAGTTTTTTCTTTTCCCATTTTTTCTGTGAATCTTGCTCAAACTTTATATTTTTTTACTTATTTTTTGTTTACGGAATTGTTTGTTACATGGATCAATATCAAAATTCTTCAAGAATTTACTTGACTATTTTCATCCCGATAAAAATCTTAGTATTATTCTCGTTCCTTCTTTATTAAATGAAACCCATTATAATTCATAGAGTAGACACATGAAACGTGTCCTATCATAAAAAAGACAAACTTAAATTTCTTTACAAAAACATTGTTATTTCTTACCATCGTGATTCTTGTTTTGATGTTTGGAAAAGATACAACATGATAGTTATTACTTGGATCACCCCCACGTTAAACCCACGTTTGTGTTTCTACTATTAATAGATAATTATTTTCTTTCCTAAACGTAACATACACATAATCCGTATACTCGAAAATTACGAATTAATATATTAATACGTAATTAATAGATAAAATAATCTCTCATCCGAAGTATTAGGTACGGGTTTATTACTCGTAATAAACTTGATTTCTTAATTTGGATGTAAATATATTATTAATGGGGAATGATCACATACGTTGTTAAAATGCGTCTTTTCTTTCTCAAATTTGATGTCTGACGTAAAATATATTAACAAAAGTATCTCTTTAATTATGTTTCAAAATCCAAAACCTAACTTTTACTACAACGATATTATTTGCTCTATCATCTTCCTTTACAAGGAGAATTATTTGCGTTTCCGATGTATTATCTGCTTTAAAATCAGAGTTTATCACAGTTTTATCTTTAAAAGGTATTTTGGAGGTGGAGGAAAGAATATTTAAATTGTGCTTGACTCTAAAGCGATGTGTGACTTATTAGATATACCAGATCACCCAACAAGTCTCACATAACTAAAGAGTCGATGTCAAATACAATTTAAATACTCCTTCCCTTGTCTTCCAAAACATTAATTTTTAAAAACAAAATAATAGTAAAATTTCATGCTCAAAGAGTATCTCCGAAACACGATAATTATTCTTAATTTATAATTAGACGGACTTGAGCCATTTGGGAACATCTTTTTAATTTTCCACCACTTTTATTCCATCACATATAAACCAAGAATTCTAATTTTGATAGAATCACGCGTATATGGATTTTTGTTACGTAATAAGATATCTCTTCGTTTCGTTGTCAACGTAACCCATAAGAAGCAGAGTGTGTAAGCTAATTAATTAGTATTGTCAACATCAAATTTTAGTTATTGGCGTGCACGATGCATCCAACGCAAACGAAGTTGATTTAGATTCAAATTTCACAAGAAAAAAAAAAGTGTTTTACCTTTTTTCAAATGAATAGTTATCATCACAAATATAGTCAATGCATGTCAAATTTCTAATTTTAATGCACACATTATTTCAAGTACTTACTTACCCATGAGAAGAACCTTTTATTTTTTAAATTAAGAAAACATTAAAACTCACTCCACATTCAACACATCATCCATACTTGTCACTCAAATATTCCTGTGTTATTACAAGGGGTAATTAGTCTCACACATAGGTGATTCATTGTTAAATTGTAGGATGATTTATGAGAAACCATATCTATAATAAGATTACATGTAGGTGATTGATGAATAATAAATTAATTATTTATGAGAAATTGACTATTGCTAGGGAGGTAAAAACTATATTTGATAATGTAACATAAGTATTAAGTTACTTTAACAATAGTGAAAGTTCAGGTTCTTTTTAATGTGTTAGTTAAATAGTGTTGATGAAATATTTTCAAAGAAAGTTTATTCTAGTACATATATTTATATTAGTTAGCTTAGTTTGTATTTATGTTTTGAACGATTATAGTCTTATTTTAGTAAGAAAGCATATGATATTACAAGAACACAAATACAACAAAATATATAGAGAAATTATCAAAGTATATGTATTTAAAGATGTTTTATTAAAAAATATTTTAAATACAAAAAATTATGTATATAGTAAACGAAACAAATGCTTCTAATTTTCTTAAATGTTAAATTTAAATTTGTAATGAAAATGTTACATTGACATATAATTGACAGCCATAAAATAACACTATTTTTATTTTAGATGTTACACATCAGTGAGAATCATAGACATTTGCTTGAAAAATTATAACCTATTTTTTGTCTTTAAAGTACTATAGGAGAAAATTAGATTAAAAAAAAGGACTGCTTGCATGTCTCGTTAAGAACATTATTTATCATAAGATTGTATTTTGCTTGCTATCATATAAGGTTAAGCCAAAAATATGACATTTAATTCATTTCAGGACTTAGGCTAGAGATGAAATTATACACCATCTTCGAACTTCATTCTATATCAGTCGAATCAATCACTCACTAATACATAACATAGAATGGTTTTGGTCAAAAGTTCTCTTTATACATAGGCAATTGTGGTTTTAGTATGTTCTAATTATAGAGAAATGAAATGACGATCAACTAGGCCAAATTGTTCATCAATAAAAAAAAAAAAAAGTATTTTTAATGATTAATGCACATAGAAACTTAACCAACCAATATCTAGTATTTCAACTTTCAACCATTGGTTAAGAGGAAATCATTATATATAAGTTGAGTCACATACTAATACAAATACAATATTTATTAATATAGTACAACTATTTCTTCGAAAAATAATATTTTAAGAAAAATTTATGTAATAACCATACTATCATTATTATAACAATATTATTCGTATCTCTATATATATTTATATACATATATACACTTTTTCAAAGATAAAATGCATACATACATATTTAATTTATATACATGTGGTTACAAAATCTCTATACCTATACATTGATACCACATATGTATATGAAAATTATCCAACCAAAATCTTTTTAAACCAATACATGTAGAAAGGTAAAGCTGCAGTACGACTATACTAAAGCACTGGAAACAAAAGTAACTACACTATTTTACAGCTTTCAAGTTTCAAAGAGAATTTTATTGGTTAAAGATAAACTGATGGAAATATAGGAGGAAGAAGTATAGATAAACAACCTCGGAAAAGAAGCAGAATCACATATAAAAATTAATATATTAACACATACACTACAACTCAATGATGCAACTTTAAACATTCAGCTTGCAGACATGATACCAGGACAAGATCAACAACCACTAAAAAGTAAGAAAAGTAAGTGATAGTGGGGAAGGGGGTAAATTATACACATCAAATAAATCAGTTCCTTAGTTTTTAATCATCATAAAATCCTACAAAATATTGCTGCTCTGCTATGTAACTTCTCTCAGCAATTCTTCATGATAGACCACAGACCAAAAATACTTACAGTGTCGAATGTTTGAGAAAATTCATTCAATTATTTTATCTAAAGAAAGAAATACATATCATTCCAATACAACCATCACAAGTTGGAAAAACTAAAGTCTAACAACAGGCACCAATGCCACTGCCACTGCAGACAGAGATTTTCATATTCAATTTCATTCAAGAGAGTCACAATCCACTCAAAAGGTCAAAAAACTATAAATGAACACAACTGAATACACTTACAAAAACACATGCTAACCAGCAATAGAGTAATAAACCTACATGAAAATTGCTAGCCCTGCTTATAAAGCAATAATGAATTACTCAACCAAGATTATAACTGAATTTCTTTCTCCTATGAAAATTTGTCCTAAAACGTTACTTCATAAACAATCATACTACATAGAATCGAGAACCAGGATGTAGTTTCCATGTTTCCTTCTATTTCCAACAGAATAAAACATAACCAAATATTCCACTCAAACAACCAAAATGGAAAACAGAGCACACAAAACACAGACCATTCATTATTTTTAATTTCAAAACACAATACTCCAAATCCAGCATTCCAATCCCACTAAATTCGAGCATTCCAGTTTCTGCTCCCTTAGAACCCCAACAAAGGGCACATCAAACAGTTTATTAGGACAATCTTTGTCAACTAGCCTTGGTAGAGTTTCATTCTCCTTTACCCCATGATTCATTTGTGAACCAGCATCCCCACTACCATGGTCATGAACAATTAATACAGTTCCATTCCATTACACTCACAAGCAGCCTCAGTATTCTCTGAATTATGTGTTCCTTTTAGAAAAGTTTTATTTGAATCATTAGAATATAATCATAAAACCCTTCCATCGATTGTTATTTGACTTAGGAAGCTAATCACAAATAGCAGGAACTGACACAATGGTTGTAATCTCTAGAATCATTATGCTAACTTGAAATCAGGGGAAATGTTGATTAAATAAGACCTGGAACCCACACTGCATAAACAGCACAACAATAACACCAAAACCCTAACCACATAACGAAACAATAACCTTGCTGCATCATGGCGTCGCCTAACTCGCCGGAGATGCTGATGAATCCCCGGGCCACAACTGCGCCGAGCGAAGGCGGGGTCTGCAGAAGGAAACCCTCACCCCAGAGCAAAGTGAAGGAAGTTCCCCTAAATGCTAAACCCTAGCTACCATATGCAGATGGGGCCATTCGTGGTGGAGAGTGGAGTGAATAACTTGAAGAAGGAAAACCAATAGAATGGATTTGAAAGGGGCGCCAAATACCTTTCTACCTTTTTTCTCTCAAATATTTGTTGTTTTTCAATATTTCATGCTAGTATATTTTAGTGTCATCGTTCATTTTCATTTTATTTTTTGGTTATGTTCCTGTGACTTTTTTTTTTTCTTTTTCGATTTTTCCATTGAAAACAACAATGTGGTAAAGAAAGGTTGTTGCGATTGAAAAAGACTCATCCTCAAGTTGCACCGATTCTATTTCTTTGAGAGGATTGTGTAGAGCAACTTTCTTCAATGTTTTTTTTTGTTGGTCTACTAGATTATGCTTCTAAGTGGCAAAGGCTATTGAAGCTTAGAAGGTGACGATATAATTGGAATTAGATTTCTATAAAAGAATATTTTTTTCAAGTATGATAATACGAGGGTATTGATCAGTGATGGAATGTCACTTTTTTGTAAAGCATAGTTGGAGAAAGTTTTAAGACAATATAATACTAAGAATCGGGTGACTTCTCTATATCACCCTCAAAGTAATGGATAAGTTATAGGCTTATAAAATAACATAGAAGACTCTCTTAGGTACCTCACCTTTTTAGTTGGTATGTGGGAAATCGTGTTGTTACCCATGGAGTTAGAACATAAAACACATTGGTTCTTAAAGTTTAAAACTTTGAATTTAGGGCATTTCGTGAAATAATAATGTTACAGATACATGATAAAACAACATAGAAGACTTCCTAAGGTACCTCACCTTCTTAGTTGGTCTCTGAGAAACCGTGTTATTACCCGTAGCGTTAGAACATAAAACATATTGGTTCTTAAAGGTTGGAACTTTGAATTTAGGGCATTTCGTGAAATAATGATGTTACAAATACATAAGTTAGAGCAAAAGTGACTATATTCATATGAGTCTTTTATGTTGCATAAAGAAAATGGTCAAACTATGTCACAATAAGAGGAATTTGTAAGAGGGACTTCAATGTTAGACACTCTATGTTACTTTTCAATTGAAGATTAAAGCTATTTCGAGGTAAATTAAAGTCTAAATGGTACGAACCATTTATTGTCAAAGATGTTAAATTGTAATGCCTACTTTTAAGAAGATGTTAAGTAACATATCAACTTTTGGGAAAGCCTTTATGAATCACCAATAGAGTAATACATGGTCTAAGAAACGTTGAGTTCTTTCGACATTTGTTGGTGGGTGCATTTTTGCTATAATGCCTACTTTCACTGGATCAACTTCAATGCATCTATAAGAAATTTTCTAGCAAAGCACAATGCTTTAGTTCACCATAAATGACATTTTCCCCAATTGAGAACCATACTGGTTTCAACACATTTTCTTAGTAATGTATTAAGATTCTCCAACAGAGAGTAAAACGACGATGCACTTAATAAGAAGTCGTCCTTAAAAACTTTTATGCTTTTCTCAATCAAATTTAACAAATATCAAACATACATCTTCGAAAGGTAGTTGGAGTGTTGCACAATCCAAATGTCCTTTTTATGCAAAAAATAAATAAATAAACCAAATAGACACATGAAAGTTGTTTTCTCTTAGTATGTAGTATTTATTGTTATATCATTGTAACCATAAGAACTATAAAAAAATGAAGTAAGTTTGACCATGGGTGTGGTGGGTGAGGGTGGGGAAGAGAGATATGGTCATTTCTTTTGTTTGATTAAGGTTTTTATAATTTATGCATATTCTCAATTTGATACAGTTTTAATGGGAGTTAATTCTTTTCATTACACAATACTATCATCCTACTTTCTTAGGGACAACTTAAGCTAGATTGACTTAAGCATTATTAGATATTGGGTATATCATGTCAACTTCAAGCAACTTCGTCATTTCTTTTCATTCCACTCTTTTTACTATAGGATATAGGCACCTTTAAGTTTATAAATTTTCTCCATTGAACTTGTATACGTGCAACGTAAATGACTTATTCCCTTTAAAACATAATTGCATCATTTGTACAATCATGTCACATTTAATGACTTAATAACTTTTTATTATATCATACAGGTTAGAACTTCCATAACTACCTAAAAATACTTAAGATCAACAATAGGATCAAATATGTCCTTCCTTTACTTATTGACCAAACTTAGCTCAATGTTACCAACACCTCATGAAAGGGAACTTTTCATTTGGTCCCTTTAGAAGTACCAATTGCAGCTACACTAGATAGCGATGTAGTGGGAACCACCATGTCAACGACGGAGGGGAGAAGGAGAAAAAAGTTCTTCTACACAGTCCTCTTATAAAGAAAAAGAGTTAGTGCAACTTGAAGACGACTATTCACCAATCACAACAACCTTTATTTACCATAGAGTTATTGTCATTGGAAAAATTGGAAAAAGAAAAATAAGTCATAAGAACATACCTAGCGATGGAAATGGTAATGAGCGATAACGAAAAAACTAAGAAATAAGAGCATGAAATCTTGAAAGGTAGACGAATATTTAAGTGATGGAAGTTGGAAAGGTATTTGAATAAAAGTTTAAAATATTTTGTGCATGTGAACTGACAAGATTTTATATACATCACATCTTAGGACACTATAAGAAAATAATGTTATATTAAGAAACACAATCTTTTAGTAATAGCAAAAATTTGTCGGTAATTCAGGTTTACCGAACAATTATCGTTGGTAAAATCTGTGGGTAAAATAGTGGTCAATAAATTTTACCGTCAAGGATACCAAAATCTTTCAGTAATTATCGATGATTGTAAATTTTTTTATAATTATCGACAGATTTTGGCTACTAGTAAATTTCGCCACTTGATATTCTTCTTCCTCTTCTTTTTTCCTTTATCTTCTTCTTCATCATTATTCTCTCCTCCCAACCCCCTCCCTCATCATCGTTGCCACCATCATCTCCAGCTCCTCCTCCTTATGTTTTTCTCCTCTTCTTTCTCTTCTTTTTCTTCCTCCTTCTTCTCCAACTTCAGTCGCCACTGTCATCGTTGTGTCTCCTCCTCTTCCTCTTTCAACTCCTTCCCCCCTCACTCTCCTTCTTTTCTTCTTCTCACCCATCTCATTTTAATATATAAAAAAATCTCATCAGATTTGGCGTAAATTTGCCTCTCATTTTACCAATGAATTTATGGACGAAAAAATTCAACAGTAATAGGAATTACAAGCTATCCATTAATTGAATGTCAAATACATTATCGATTGAAAAAACCTGCGTGGAATACAAATTATAATTTATTGACTAATTCATTACAGACATAAATATTTATCGATTATTTAAAATCTAAAATTTGTTAGTAAAATTCGATGCAAATTTAATTTTAATGACAAATTTATTTTTATTAGTAAATTTTGATTTGTAAAAGAATTTAATTTTTTTCGATAAAAATTCATTAGTAATTATGAAAATGCTTGTAGCGGGACAATGTGTTGCTAAAATCGAAACAACTACCTAGATGATCTAACGTCTTGTAAAAAGATAACTCATCATTAATGCCAAAAATTTTTTCTAATACACATCGAAAATCATCTTTATATTACACTTATAATAAAGTATAGTCGAAAACATTCAATGTATGATGGATGTGATATTTCAACCATAGACTTAATCATCGTTGATCTATAATGAATCGATATAATAAAATTCGTTCATTCTATAAATTAGTTCACTATATAAATATATTTATGAATTTCAATTTTGTGGGACTTATGTACCCAATGGCACTCATGATTAGGGATGACAAACATACACGTATCTGCGGATAAATGGATAGTTGGTATCTGTTGGTAGCGGGTAGTATAATACTTATTTATAAACAGATTGGATGCGAGTATCATACTACCTATACTTGCGACTATCCGTTACTCGCAAAAAAACTAAAATTAAGATTTAATTTATATTTTATTGTGTTTAGATACTCATAAGTTTTGAAAAATCCATAAATATTCTTTAAACAATTATTTTTTTTGTTACAGATCAGATAGTAGATAATTGTTTTAAATTATCCATATTTTGTCCGACCCGTTATCATCATTACTCATGACATTTATAGAAATATTCATAAATAAATATAATTATTAAAATATTTAACTAATATTAAACAACTCGAATATATTTAAATAACTAAAATAAACCGCTCAACTTTATATGACTATTTATTTGTAACTAAACAACCAAATAACTACTAAAATAAAAGATATGCAATGTTATTAAAATACTTATATAACTAATTATATATTTTGATTATTAAACCTTTACTTTAGGAACTCAAAAGCCGATAAATGCATACTAATCTTGTAGAGAGAAAATACTCATTCATTTCTTGTACCAAAACTAACTTGTGCGTCAGATTTTTATCAATAGCTGGTGGTTCCCATCTATAATAACTAACACTGATCTATTTTAATAAAAATATTTAAAATCTCGACCTAAAGTCTTCAGGGTTAATGTGTCAATACCACATTTGAAGTGTCATCGATTTTAAAGCTAAGAATTTCATCATAATTTAATCTTAAAAAATACAGATTTAAAAGATATATAATAAAATTAGCATATACAGTTTCTTTGATGTTTACTCTTAAATTATTGAATATACAAAAACATTTAATAGAAAAATATGTTAATAAAACATATCTTAACAATTAAACAATAAATGTTAATAATACAAATATATTTTAATTACAAATTTTATTAATAATAATATATTAAAAATGTCATTTTGTTTATCAATTTAATTTTCTTCTTCATACAACTTCATCTTGTTTTTATTTGTAACTAATCAATGTAGGATGGTTGTGATGTTTCAACTGTAGACTTAACAACTAAAGATCAATTATAATGAATCAATACAATAAAAAGTTATAATTTTATATTTTATAAACTGATTCACCAACATAAATATATTTATAAATTTCAAATTGGTGGAACTTATGTACCGAATGGCACCCATAGTGTTCATAACAATATTCATAAATAAATTTAATTAATAAAATACCTAACCAGTATTTCAACAACTCCAATATAATTGAATAACTCAAATGAGCAACTCAACTTTATATAATTATTTATTTATAATTAAACAACCAGAAGTAAGTACTAGAACAAAAGCAAAAGATATGCAATGTTATTAAAATGCGCTTATATAATTAATTATATCTTTTGATTACTAAACCTTTATTCTAGGAATCCAAAAGCCATTAAATGCATACTATCGATGTAGAGTGGAATTACTCGTTCATTTCTCATACACTTCTAACTTAAGAATCAAATGTTTATCCAAAAGTGGGGTTCTCATCTCATAATAAGTAACAATGGTCAATTTAAGCAAAAACGTTTAAAATTTCAACCTCAAGTCCTTAGAATTAATGTGTCAATATCACATTTGAAGTGTCATCCACTTCATAACTCAAAATTTCATCTTAAAATACATACACAAAGTTAGAGATACATAAGAAAATTACAACAAAAAAATAAATGTATGTACAGTTTCTTTGATCAATAATAATAATTTATCAAAAAGGTCACTTTCTTTGACGACTTCATTTTGTATTTATTTGTAAATTTGTAAGTCATCTGTGTAATGGTTGTTTTGGTGGTGTGAAACATAGGTTTGGTAAATGATTGAAAGAGGTTGAAAGTGAGATATTTGGATGATGAGTGTAGAGTTGAAATTGAGGAGTGAATGTGCGGTGTTTTTCACATGCCTCAATTTGGTTCGCATCACTCAATCACTTGCCCAACAAGTTTCCACCGCAAAACAAAATATTCCAACCGGACCCACTTATGTCAATCATACATCCCACCCTTCTGATCTTCCTTCAATTTGAAGGACACAGACAAAAACGGTTCTGTCCTTTCTGTCCTCCTCCATCACCAACTCTCCCACATTTTTTTAAGGTTTCTCTTTCATTCTCCTCCTAATCACTATTCAACCACACACACTCATCAAAAATATTTTATCACAAAAGCACTCTATTTCATCTTTTCTTCTTTCAGTTCTGTACAGTGCCAAAATTATTACTAATTTTTACCCTTCAGCAAAGGGAAACTAGAATTTACTTCAACTACATAATAAAATAAAATTCTTTTTTTTTTTTTTCACTCACTTTTTTCTCTACCCTGTGATTCACCGTTTCATGTCCAGTGGCCTGCCTTCCTTCTGAGACTCCAAACGACACCGTTTCTTTAATTCCTCTCTCACTCGATGTTGCTGATTCCCATGCGCTTCATCACCGCGTTTCCAATGGCTTCCGTTTGTATTCTCAACCCATTCTTCACCTCCATCCCTGACATGTAACTCCTCACTTCCTTCCTTATCATCTCTTGCATCACCATCAAGAACTCCGCGTTGAACAATTGCTTCCCACGCTCTTCCACCGTCACCACCGGAGGCGGCACCGCCGGCGGCGGCGATGCTGGCCGCTGTACAGCTACCGTGTTAGGTTCAGAGCTTAGTCCGGGGAGACATAAACTCAGTGAAGTGGCTGGATCGGAGAGTGAAGAGGCGGTTTCCATGAGATTGGGCCTGCAGAGGGCCGAAGCCGAAGGAGTCGATAGAGCGGGCTGACCCGGATCGCTTAAATTGGACCCGGATGGACTGCTCGGGTTTAAATAACCCGCACCAACACTGGCGGATCTCTTCAGCAGTGGACGATCCGTGTCATCGAGATCCAGGGCGGAGCATTTTCTCTTGAGAGTGGAGTTCCAGTGGTTCTTGACGGCGTTATCGGTGCGGCCGTTGAGCAAACGTGCTATGGTGGCCCACTTGTTACCAAACCTACTGTGGGCCCTGACAATAGCATCGTCCTCTTCTGGCGTGAATGGACGGTGCTCCACCTCCGGCGAGAGCTGGTTGCACCACCGTAACCGGCACGACTTGCCGGATCGACCAGGAATGGACTTGCTTATCACCGTCCAGTTTCTCGGCCCCAGAGCCTGCACCAGCCTCTGCAGCGCCTCATCCTCCTCCGGGCTCCATGGGCCCTTGACCCGATCCATATCCCTGCTTCCCGATGCCATGCTAACAGAGTTTAGTCATAAAGACAGAATAAAGAAAATATCAAAATTAAAATTTAAGAGATGTGGTGTGTGGTTTGAGAAGAAGGAGGGTGGGGTTTGGGGGAGAAATAGAAAAAATAGAAAAGGGATAAGGATGACCGGTTGGGCCGGTTGATGTGACCGGTTGGGGCGGTTGGCGAAGCAGTTACTTGCATACAGCTGGCAAACTAACACGCGTGGGAGTTGGAGCCTCTTCACAGTTACACGTATGATCACGCTATCGGTGCTGCCTGGTGTTTTCTGTAAAATCATTAACTGATTAACTAAACTAATCTTTCTCTGTTCCTTTCTACACTCAATCTCAATTAGATATTTTAATTATTAAATTAATTACAATTTTTAATCATAATTAGAAAACAATCAACCCATTCATTCAAGAATATATCCTCTCATTGACTAAGACGGTTGAAGGTTGAACGTTGCGCATCCTAAATTCACTCTGACCAAAACGGTAATCTCCATTTCCAACAGAATCCAGTTTTAGTTGCAAAACACTATTAGTGCCTTAAATTAATCATTATTAATTAATAATATCTGATATTTTTTTATTTTAAATTTCAAAAATACCGTTTAACTGAATCTTTAAATTAAGTTAAATCTACATATTACTTCTGTTTATCAAATTATATATTTAATTTTCAAATTATATATTTAATTTTCGCTCAAAGACAACTACTCACCGTTACAGATATGGTCTTCCACACCTAAAATTAAACCATGATTGACTGTAAATTAAAGTTGTTTTATGTCTATAAAATATAAAATAAGAAATTAATAATATTTATAGACCGTTTTATGACTTTGAAGTTTAAAGTTGTTAAGAAACAGTTTTTATTTAATGGATTTTTTTATTAGTTTTAATGGCTTAAAATTAACTGTAAAGCTTACATATTTAAAGTAAAAAAAGGAAATGAGTAGGGACTCATTATCGGCTAAAATTTATCTAGGTTTAGGTTGATTAAATTAAATGTCTCACACTTTATTTGAAGAGTCTTATTTATTTTTTTTATTTTTTTTAGACGAACAATATAAAAGCATGTGTTTAAAAGTGTTTTGTTAACCAATAAAGTTCAAAATAATTTATAAATCAAAGTTTTTTTTACTTGACAGCAACAAAGTGTCTTTCTCAAATTGATTCAAATTATTTATGATTTTTTGTTGACCTAGTTCAAAAGCAAACTCTTAGGGATTGATTGATTGATTATGTTTAGTAACTTAATCAACCTAAAGGAAACATTGCAGGTTCCTAGAAAAATAAATCATTAATTGAATGATAAATTTTGGTTACAATAGTCTCTTCATAGTATTTTGCATTAATATATAATTGAAAGAAAAAAATACATATATTTAAATTCAAGCTGATTAAGTAAATTTTAAAGAAATATATGAGTTTCTTATTGTCTTCAAATAAGATTTTAGTTTATATATTTACCACTTGAATTTTTAAAAGAATACTAATAATATTCATTTTATCTATATTTCATCTTTACTTTAAATATTTTACGCATTTATGATGAATAATAATTTTCCAATGTAGCCTAAGTTATAGAAGTGTTGGATCTGAGATCCTAATTCTATTTATTATCATGTCAAATTTATATTCTATTATTTTTGGGAGTTGGACTCATAAACAGAGAATTTAACTGATATTAAAAAAAATTGATAACTAATAAAACAAGAATAATAACGGCAAGAAGAACATAGAATTCAAATAACTATCAACCCATTCAAATAACAGATAAAAAAGAGTCAACACATCCTCAGTAGTTAATTCATCCTAATAAAACCTTCTATTACCTTTACTCTGTATGGAACTATTTATGATCTGAACAATAACATCAATTACCAAACTTAATTTATATTAAATTTAATTTGAATGTAAAAATGAGATGTTAATTATATTTTATATTTTGATTATTATTTTTTTAAACATTTAAGATATATGAGAATGATTGACTTTCTCCCTGAACATGTATGAACAAAATATAATAAATGAACTTGAGTCTATATATGAACATATTTCAATTTTAATAGAGATACTTATGTTAACTATAAGTTATATTATTCAGATTTATATGTAAAATACATGAATAAATATAAAAATGTAAATATATATTATTTTGTCATGTAAAGTTTTATTTTAGATTATTAAAACAATATCTTTATTAAGTATATTAAAAATATATTTTATTATTTTCTAAATATTTAATATTCTTTCATTGGAAGAACTTTTTTCTAGTTATATAATTTTTTTCATTGACTCTATCAATCATTTATTAATTATTTGTTGCTTCCAATATTCATTAAGCTCACAAAAAGCTTCAAGATACATTCTATTATTATTATTATTATTATTTTTTTAATTACACATTTATTTTTTTACCTAACCTGGTTTACCTATGTTAAAAAAGAAAATTCACAATTTTATCAAATTAAACTATTTATAAGTGTATATTTGATATTTTCACTACATTCTTAAAAATATATTGTTCTTGATATTTCGACACATAAGAATAGGGGTGGAAAAACGAGCCAGCCCAACCCATTTTGGTCTGGCCCGCCTGTGGCCCGCCAAAAACGGGTCAGGTCAGACTGGCCCGCCATCAATAAACGGGTCAAAAACTGTAATCCATTCTGTCTTTGGGTGGACTGACCCATCTCTCCTTTTTTTTTTTACTTTTTTTATTTTTTTTTAACTTTTTATTACAATTTTGTTTATAAATTTATTTTATATATATAAATTTATTTATATAATATAAAAAAATATTATTTTTTAATTATTTTTAATTTTAAACATAAAAAAAATTAAAAAATAAATAAATAAAAATGGGCTGGCTGACTGGCCCGTGGGCAGACCTGTTTTGACCTGTTAAATTGGCAGGCCAGGCGAGCCGGATTACAGCGGGTTGACAGGTTGGAAATTCCAACCCGGGCCACCTTTTTTGGGCGGGCCTGGTTCATTTTGTCATCCTACATAAGAGTGTATGACTCTTAATTTAAAGTGTTTAGTCATCAAAACTACTAATTTGTCATTTAACATGTCTCTTTATTATTATTTTTTTCTTTAAGAACTCCTCCTTTGTACAATTTGTATTTTTTATATACAACTCATTCATTTGATACTCACAATTACGGTTCAAAAATATTTTTTCTCTCAACATTAACAAAAATAATAGATATTTAATTGTCATAAAATTTTAATTATATGTGAAATTATTTAACTAATTATTTATCTTTAAGATTTGTGCAATTTTTTTTATTTGACATTAAACATGAAAATATAAGTTTTGCAACTTATCAGTGTTTTAATTGAGGGATGAATTTAAGAATGTGGGTTTGAGTAAATTTGAAATTGGATGTGAAATTGTTTAGATTAAGGAAAATATTATGTGATTTGGGACAAAAATTATAAAAAGTTGTGTATGATGTAACATATATGAAAAATTGAAAAGAAATTAATAGATAAAATTATATTATTACTATTTTGCCCTTAATGATAAATGTAATATAAATAGAAAAAATAATGTTTAAATGAGGTGAAACTTTATATTCTAATTATTATAATTTTTATAAAAAAATTATTGAAAATACCATAAGCAAAGTATAAAATTTCTTTCATACTTTTTAGACAAACTAAAATTTTTAACATAACATTTACATGCAAGACATTTTATTTTAGTATTTTTCTACATTATATAGGATATGTTACTTAATGATTAGGAATCCTATACAAATATTAAAAAAAAAACTTACTTACTTATTTCACTTTCTATATGATTTTATATCTTAAAAAATTATATCATTTGAATAGTCTCTCTTATCAAACTATAATTTTATTAACAAAATTAAGAACCATTAATGGACAAAATAAGAAATTTTGTGTACTTTTGTACAGCTCTATCCGTAAAATTGTGGGGACAAAATAACATACTATTTGTAGATTATCTTAGTCTTGTTTCTTAACACACATAAATGTTAGTGTTATAGTCTATAGATCATTTAATCACTTAACTTAAAACATAATTGTATTAGTTCCAGGTTTTAAATTAGTTTAGAATTTGGAACAATTTTTTTGATAAAAGTAAATGGTTTTCCTTACACAGAAGCAAATCATCAAAAGATACAAACAAAACATCAGAAAAGAAAATTTTAATTTTCAAATTCATATTTTACACTCTGAGCAATAAAAAGGACACAACTTAAATCATGAAAGGAATAATCATAATATAAAGTAAAAATAATTCTTTTTAATTTCAGAACACAATTTAAATCGTGTGAGGAATAATCATAATATAAAGTAGAACAATTTTTTTTTTAATTTTACATCATAATTAATATTTTTAAACTTGTGAATTTGACTAAAAATGTATTTATTATCGATAATTTGAAATTGAATTATTTTTCCACATAACACATAAATATTGATATAAACACTTTTATAATATATTCATCTTACTTATAACTCGAGAACGAATTTAGTGTAAAAAATTATATTACAAATGTTATGTTACAAAATATTTAAAATATATTTATTATATAAAATATTTTAATGAAAGATATAAGAGATTAAAGTATTAGTTAATATAACATAACAGGGAATATATTTGTTATATTTTAAGAAACCATGCCCCGAAATTTTACATATTACTTCCAACATATAATAATATATTTTTATTGTATTAAAATATAAGTATTGGTATTCGAAAATTAATTTTCTTAACTATAAAACTTAAGCCATGATTAAATTTGAAATCATACAAAATAACATTTTTACTTGTTATTAATTAATAGTTTTGTTATTAAATTGTTAATATCATCTTCGACTAACTCAAAATTTTAACTTGACTAGTTGATTATAAACGCTTTTATTTATTTAGATTTAAAAATTTTATCAATTATATTTAAATTATTTTATCTTTGATACGAATACGATTTACAATTTACTTGATGGAAGTATATTTTTGTAATAATTTATCAAAATAAAATTAGAAAATAAATTGAAAAAAATATTTTGCATATAATATAATCATTTACATAAAAATAAATTAATAAATCTTTTATTTTAATTTAACTATTCATTAATTCAATAATTTGAATAACACCATCCATTTAATTAAATATACGTTAACGATTTACAATTTACTTGATGGAAGTATATTTTTGTAATAATTTATCAAAATAAAATTAGAAAATAAATTGAAAAAAATATTTTGCATATAATATAATCATTTACATAAAAAATAAATTAATAAATCTTTTATTTTAATTTAACTATTCATTAATTCAATAATTTGAATAACACCATCCATTTAATTAAATATACGTTATCTTTTTATAGTTATAATTATATTAAATTAAATATTCGTTTTCGTTATATAGGTAATAATAATAAAATGTAAATATTTGAAATATATTACACAGATTAATTTTTTGTCCCCATATTATTTTTATATATAAAAACTTTCTAATTATTTTAAAATTAAAAAAGTTTAAAACAAAACCAACTCAGAATTCTAAGTGATTTTTTTTTTCTTCTAAACTCTGAATTGATAAAGGAGGTAAAATATTATTATTGTGTAAGAATTAAAACAATATTTATTTTAAAAAAATCATCTTCAAACTTTTTAAAATAAGAATATTATTTTAAAAAGGGTTAAATATGTTTTTGGTCCTTAACTTTTATTGAATTTTGAAATTAGTCCATTTCGAAACTTTAGACTAATTTAATCCTTCATCTTTCAAAATACGTGAATTTAGTCCTTTTAATCAAATCTTGTTAGGTTTATTTGATGTTGTTTCCAAAATACTAATTTAATCCTTAATCTTTCCAAAATTGTATTCATGTTGTTTATACTGTTTTACACATTTTTATTTTTATTTTAATGCTAAGTCAAATACTATTATGAAACACGCTTGAAATGTTAAATAAACTTAACAAAATATGATTAAAGAGACTAAATCCATATATTTCGAAAGATAAAAAACTAAATTAATTCAAAATTTCAAAATTGTCTAATTCTAAAATTCATAAAAATTAAAAAACAAAATACATATTTAACCCGAACAATACGATATGAGAAAGATGAGTAAAGGAATAGATGAATTATTATGAGGTGTGTGAGAAAAGGACAAAGTGAAGGAGCACTCACTGTCACTACATGGAGATCAACGCTCCTGTTGCCGCGTCAGCAAAATCCAGCCTGTCATAACACTAAAGTCACACACCCAACGGCTTTCTTCCCCCACAATATCACTCATCTATTCTAAACCTAACTCCATTCAATCAAATTTTCAACCAAAATTCAAATCCAATATAATAATATCACTCATCAATCACGTAGTATTAATTAAATAAAACAATAATAAATAAGAAAATTAATTAAATTTGATGGATGTAACTTTAAATAATTTTATTGAATTAAAAATATGTTATATATAAGATAAAGGAGTAAAAAGAAAATCTTATACTACACGATTAAACAACAACTACAGCTGTACATGCATAAGCAACTGTCCAACAAGTCTCATCACCAAAAAATAATATTCATTGTAAAGTCTTGATAGGAGACTCTATGCATAAATAAAAATAGTGATATTGTTATTATTATTTTGTAAATTTTATGGAAATAATACTAAGTTGAAATGTCCCAATATATACGTCGCAAAGAAAAGAACAAGTGTCATTTGATTAAGATGTGTGTGGGGACAACCAAAATTGGTACAATAAAGAACCTCAACTTGCAGCCTTTAAAACGTTGTCTTCTAATACACCGAAATAGGAAAAATAAATAAAAATACGTGTTTAAAGTGTGTATTATTTGAAATAATAAATTGTGAAGTGGACCTTTATTCAACGCGAAACAGCTGTCTCTAACCTTCACTCATAACTTTTGTGTTAAATTTTGCACGTGACACAAACCATATCATTTTTAAAAAATAATAAGTAAAATAAAATAAAAAATAGACGTCAAACTGAGAAATAGGATAGATTAGATGCATGCGTATGTCCTTTGTCTGTACTATTTTTGTTCCCAAATTGTTCCCTCCAAACAAATCATGCGCCTCACGTGACCCTCATCTCATAAATATATTTATGGAGAAAGGTTAAACTACAAAATCTAAACACTTTCTTTTCCATTACAATAACTATATTAACATTAAGTAATACCTTATTTTCTAAAATATAATAAAATCATAAAAATTATAATTAAGACTACTTGAGTAAAAATTATGGCAGGGTGGTATTATATTTAAGGTTTTATAAACTTAAAATAAATAAGGTATTATATCATTTGATTCCATTTTTAATGTTTGTCTTGGTAGATTGAATGATATTTTCCTTATGTTGTTGAAGTTTTTTTTTTTCTAATTTTTGTTTTGTCATAAAATTGTGTGGTAGATCATTTTAATGAATTTATTTGGATTATTTTCCAATATCTTATGTGGATAATTCGGGTGAGAAATAAATTTGTTCAACCAATGTTATAATCTCACAATAAATAATTAAATAATTGTAATTTTATTTTAATATATAATCATCAATTAAACTCTGATACTATATATATATATATATATATATATATATATCACTACTAAATTCTTATATTATACGAAATATTTTTTACAAGTATAAGTGAAAAAGTGAGTCAAGTCAGACGGACTAATCTATCAACCTGATAGAAAAGAGGTGGACCAAATCAAATATTTTAACCTATTTGCACATTGTTTATTTTGTTACTCAATTACCATATCCACCAATAACACACACCACCACCCTAGTCCAGAGGGAGAAGAGTGAATCCAGTGATGTTTGAGACCGAGAAAACACACGCGAATTCATAGAGAGAAGCAGATACGATGTTATGCAAGAACAAGAAAGAAAACACACCACATCACAAAACTAGGGCACGCCTTGATATGTGTGGGATCTATTGTTATGGGTGACAACAACATTAGTCTCACTTTTCCTTCACGCCTCCTCGCTCTGGACTTGCGCTTTTGCTCGCATTTCATTTAATTTGCCCTAGTTTTACCCTATCACCATTGTTTTTTGGTTATGCTCGGAACAACACACTAAGATTTCTCTAGGATTCAAGTTTTCGTATTAGGATTGGGGTTTTTTGTGTGATGATTTTATCTTTCTTGAATATGGATTTCTCGTATTCTAATTATGTTACTATGTTGCACTCTACAACTTGCACTTAACAATTATGTTGCACATCGCTTAAAGAATTTGAAAATAAATTGAAAAATTGGTACACCTGACAACCCACCTAATTGTGGGTCAGTAGGCTTTTCAACTTGTTTCCTCCATGTAAATTGGTCCAACTTGGCTTGATTTTGGCATGCCAGTAGAGGTGAGGCAAAACAATCTGGGTTGGATCGTTTTTCCATCCTTAATCATAACTAGGATTAGATTTAGATTGATACACTACAAGAAAATGTTAGATTACTAATGAAAGTTTACTAATGAGAAAAAGAAGTCAATAAACCAAATTTATTGATAAGTTTTATCAATGAATCTTAAAATTTTAATAAATTACCAAAATATTAGTTTTTAAAATTTGTTGGTGATTCCATTGATAAATTAGAATTTTTATCATCAACAAAAGTATTCGTTGATAATGGATCTATTGGTAATTTACAATGTCTATTACCAATAAATAATTATTCCAACAAATTTTATTGATAACATAGGTGTCAAAATTCATACGCTAGGGTTTGATTTTGTCATGATAAAGTTCATTAATAATGGAATTTTTTAAATCCGTTGAAAAATCGATCGATAACATAATATTTATAAAATTTGATGATAAATCAATTGGTAATTAATTGCATTGTTTATTTTTAAAAATTTATCGACAATTTATGTCGGTATAGTGAATATCAAATTCATTGATTTATCAATGACTTTCGGTGATTAGTAACAAAATTTACTTGTTGATAATAATAATAATAATAATAATAATTTTTTAAGTAGTTTGTGTATTTTGTACTGTAAACTTAAACTTGCGATCATTATCCGTTATATATAAACTATATACATATAAAATAAAATTATATTCTTGTATTTTTATTATTTATACTAGTGTAAACATTGTGCTATACTAAGAAATTCATTTAGTACAAAAAAAAGAATATTAAATTTAAATAAACGATTACTTAAAGGAATAAAATGATAAAATAATTATTTTAATTTAAAAAATAGTTAAATTTAAATAAATGATCCTTAAGGATAGAAATCATAACTTAATTATTTTAGTTTAAAAAACGATTAAAGATAAAATTGAAAAAAATTGTGTGAAAAAGAAAAAGATGATCTCTTCTATATAATCGTGTAGATTAATTAAAAATGTATATAGTTAATTGATTTAATATTTATAATTTAAACAAACAAAATAACAACAACTGAATTTGAAAAGTTAAAATGCCAATTTAAGTAAAACACTAATTTAATTTTCATTAGTAAAATTGTATTTTTTTTAATTATGATATGATTTTTAATTAAAACATAACTAGCAAGTTAATATATGATTTTGTTTTAAATATAAGAATAAATTGAAGTTGATGAGCTTTTCTGTAATTTTTACAGGTGACACAAACATGGCTAAGATGAGGTTGGATTTATAAGTTTTAAATTTGTTTTTCCTTATGAATAATAAAAACTAACTTTTATTGTTTTGTTGTCATGGCTGAGATGCGTTTCACAGACTAACAATAAAAAAAATCTCACCCATCACACACAGACCTAAAAAAAATAAAAATAAAATTATTAAAACAAAATAATAAAAGGTTTTCTTAATTAGATTACATTTTCGTATGTATTGTCTTTGTCTTTTCTTCTTTACAAGATCCACGCATGAACGTTAGTGGGCAATCTTTATCATTTGTGTTGATTTGAGTGCAAGTTGATCAAAATAAAATTGTTTGAAAGTTTCTAAATTAAATTGTAATAAATGTTATATGATATATTAGTTTTAAATCTGTTAGGTTAGTTACAAGTTAGTTTTGCTTTCTGCATTTTTACGTTCTCTGCTTTCTCTTATATAAAGCTTCCGCTTGTAATAGGTAACTTACTTTTCAATATAATACAAAAGCTCATTTTCATTCTCTCTCTCTTCACGTCAATCCTAACATGGTATCCAAAGCCTAAACTAGACCATGACTTCTGAAAATTCATCATCCTCATGCACCACCACTCTTGCTCATTCCTCTGCCACTCCTCATGTCTTCTCTACCCCTATCCATTTTAAACTAGATGAAGAGAATTTCTTAACCTGGGAACAACAAGTTCAAGCAACAATTACTGGCCTCGAACTTTCAGAGTTTCTTGAAGGCTCCACAACACCTCCACAATATCTCAGTCAAGAAGATCAAGTCTCCAATATTATCAATCCATGATTTCTCCAATATCGTCGACAAGATAGCTTAATTGTGGCATGGCTTCTTTCATCTATGACACCAACGCTCCTAACCAAGATGGTAGGTCTCACAACTTCAGCCCAAATATGGAAGAAGCTCAAGATTTACTATGCCACTCAATCTCGAGCAAAGATAAAAAAGCTCAAGCTTCAACTTAAAACTCCGAAGCATGATCGATCAGTTGCTGTCTACGTTCTTGATGTCAAGCGGGTAACATATGCGCTTGCTGCCATAGGTGCACCCATCAGTGAAGAAGATCACATTGAAGCCATATTGAATGGCTTGCCCGAGGAGTACGATTCTTTTGTCACGTCTATTCTCTCTCGCCTTGATCCGTATACAATTGATGAGATTGAGGCTCTATTGTTGGCTCAAGAAGAACGTATGGAGAAACATCGCTTTCAAGATTCCATGCCTCAAGCCAATGTTGTCGTCAATTCTTGGAACGGAAACAACGCTCATGGAAGATCCAACCAACGTTCGGGTCGTTCTTCAAGAACAAATCAATCCACTCGTGGTGATAGATCTTTTAACTCTCGTAACCCTACTCGGACACAATGGTCTTCACAAGCAGAAAATTCCTCCACCAAGATACAATGTCAGATTTGTCATAAACCAGGACACAGTGCTCCTGAATGCTGGCACAGATTCAAAGAAGATTATCAACCTCCTCCTCAGGCACATAACTCCTAAACGTCATCTCTTCCTAGTGACCAAACAGATCAACCTTCTTCTACTAGCACCTTGATTGATCCACTGTGGTATCCGGATAGTGGAGCTTCCCATCATATCACCAATGATCCTTCCACTTTTTCTTCAAAATCTTCTTATACTGGTAATGAACAAATTACTCTTGGCAATGGAACAGGTTTGCCAATACATAACTCTGGTTCAGCCTTCTTGTCTTCATCTGCTAATTCATCATTTTTTCTCTTACGTAATCTTTTACATGTGCCAACCATTACCAAAAATTTGTTAAGCGTATCCCAATTTGTAAAAGATAACAATGTATTTTTTGAATTCTACCCTAATTTTTGTAATGTTAAACGACAGGGAACTCTGGAGATCCTTCTTCAAGGAAAAATTAAAGATGGTATCTACGTTTTTCCACCTCTAAAACCTGCACCAGCTCCTCAAATTCATCACTCCACTGCTGTTTTATTTCAACTTTAAATCATATAACAATCATAAATTCAACTTTAATTCTTCTGCTTGTTTATTTTTGGGTCTTTGTCTGAATAGGAAAGGCTATATTTGTATGCATCCTTCTGGAAAAATTTATTTCTCCCGTTCGGTTCTTTTCAATGAGCAGGTTTTCCCCTATAAACTTGCTACAAATATGTTTGAGACTCAACCTACTATAATTCCCGAGCCCACACCTCTATCTTCACCCAATATCAATTCATTATCCTTACCTTCTATTATTACATCAGAAAAATGTATAGTGTCATCCATCCCCAATGTTGCACCTCAAGATGCTACTGCCACATCTTGTTCACCGGAAAAATCACTTCATCAGTCTAACCTTAATTTCCCTGAAACAGACCATCCCACGTCCTCCCCTATTGATCAATCTGTATCTCCTGAACATTCCAACTCTCCTACTAATATTCAACGACAACCTGTCACCACTAATATACATCCAATGCAAACTCAAGGGAAGTCAGGTATCACTAAGCCTAAAGTATTCTCTGCTATTGCTACTGATGTTGTTCCTGTTACAACCAAAGAAGCTCTTAAACATATTGAATGGAAGAAGGTTATGCAAACAGAATATGATGCGCTTCTAAAGAACAAGACGTGGACTCTTGTTGAGCTTCCCCCCAATGCACATGTCATAGGTTGCAAATGGATATTCAAAAATAAGTACAATTCAGATGACATTCTCGAGAGACGAAAAGCACGTCTTGTTGCTCGCGGATACAACCAAGTTGTTGGCATTGACTACTCTGAGACTTTTAGCCCTATGGTTAAACCCACCACTGTTCGTGTGGTTCTTTCAGTTGTTGTTGCTGCGAAATGGCAAGTACGCCAATTAGACGTAAATAATGCTTTCTTGCATGGGGAGCTCACAGAGACCGTTTACATGGATCAACCACCGGGATTTTCAACCAATCCAAAGCTTGTTTGTCGTTTGCACAAAGCCATTTATGGCCTAAAACAGGCACCTCGAGCCTGGTATCACAAGCTGAGCACCATGCTAATCAAGATGGGTTTTCGTTCAACTATTAGTGACTCTTCTTTATTTACTAAGATTACTGCAAACTCTATCATTTTGATTCTCATTTACGTAGATGATATCTTGATAACAGGCATTGATACTAATGCCATTACTGCTCTTGTTGCAGCTCTTAACATGCAGTTTTCTCTTAAAGACCTTGGCTCCCTTCACTATTTTCTTGGAATCGAGGCTATATGGTCCTCTAATGGTGCTTTACATCTTACACAAACAAAATACATAAAAGAAATTCTCTCCAAGGTTCAAATGACAAACGCTAATTCTCTTCCTTCTCCTATGGTCTCTTCTTTAAAACTCACCGCAGATGCATTCACAGCCTTTCACGACCCCACCCTATATCATCAGATGGCAGGAGCACTGCAATATCTAACCTTTACCCGTCCCGACATTTCATACGTTGCCAACAAGCTTTGTCAATATATGCACCAACCTCAAACCCATCACTGGAATGCCATGAAACGTCTTCTACGCTACCTTGCAGGCACTCCAACTCATGGATTGTTGTACACTCCAAACACACACCCCTCCACAAGCTTTCACAGATGCAGATTGGGGGTCAGATCCTGATGATAGAAAGTCAACAACTGGTTATTGCATCTTCATTGACACAAATTTGATATCATGGTCTTCAAAGAAACAAGCTGTTGTATCACGCAGCTCCACGGAAGCAGAATATAGGAGTATTGCTTCTGCCAGTACCGAAATCAGTTGGCTCATGTCTCTTCTCAAGGAAATAAACCTGCACACTTCTATTCCAATTATTAACTCTGACAATCTCAGTGTTGTGCTTCTTACTGCCAACCCTGTCATGCATTCTCGCACCAAGCATTTTGAAATGGATTTACATTATATCAGAGACAAAGTCCAGAAACGTGAAATCTTTGTTCGGCATGTTCCTGCTCGTCTTCAACTTGCTGATGCTCTAACAAAACCAGTTTCTGGTGGAACCTTCTCTCAGTTTCGTGATAAACTCATGGTGTGTTCGCTTCCTCAACCCCATTAGTTTACGGGGGCATGTTAGATGATATATTAGTTTTAAATCTGTTAGGTTAGTTACAAGTTACTTTTGCTTTCTGCATTTTACGTTCTCTACTTTCTCTTATATAAAGCTTCCGCTTGTAATAAGTAACTTACTTTTCAATATAATACAAAAGCTCCTTTTCATTCTCTCTCTCTTCACGTCAATTCTAACAATAAAAAAAAAAAACTATTTTTTTATATGAATTTTTAGTAGGTCACTGATATATTTCCACTAAGAAAATATGGAAGTTTATTACTAGGTTACGCAAGCTCACAAATCAACTTGAACATTCTTTTATAGAAAAAAAAATAAAGACATCATGATTTTACTTAATTAAATAAAAGCAAGTGTAAAAATAATTTTTAAATAGAACAGTAGGGGTAAGAAAATAACTACAAAAACTTACATTAATAAAACAAGTTTGAATGATTAGTCAAATTAGCTAACGAATTAGTCAAATTCATTTTAAGATATTCGTTGACTTGTTAAACATACTCTTAAATCTCCTTATTTTATCCATTTCCAGTTTATACGTATATTTTGATTTCATGTTCTAAAATAAAATGAATGTTTGCGTACACTTTTATATATACAAATACATAATCACTTTGGTTTAAGGAAACGATTATCTGAACTAATTAACATAGTTCTTAAACTTTTATATATATATATATATATATATATATATATATATATATATATATATATATATATAT
>Ga0214544_1000810_pt1 | contig 60876 bp, 28 predicted proteins | sample CNSS3metaG_FD_160074 | JGI IMG/M metagenome (GOLD analysis project Ga0214544, IMG submission 160074) | Root nodule microbial communities from cowpea collected in UCLA plant growth center, Los Angeles, California, USA - CNSS3 | ecosystem: Host-associated > Plants > Roots > Nodule | place: USA... | reverse complement strand
TATATATCGGTACTCATCGATGCCCATGGAAAAATATACAAGAAATCTTTCATATATAGCATTTTGCTGAGTTTAAATGCAATAAAAAAGTTGAGCAGTAAACCATTAATGGAAGACTACCAGGATGTTAATAATGTAGTGTGAACTGTTTTTGAAAATAATAATCGTTTAAAAATTAAGATAAAGGTAATTAATTGTGTTTCCCATTGTATGTGTTGGTTCCTTTACTTTCCCATTTCTTTTTTTTTTTTTTTCAGTGACCTTAAGACTTAAGAAAGACCACGTTTGGAGAGTAAGAGACCTTAAGACCACTGTCGAATCAAGTTGCCAATTAGAATATTCCGTGTTATTATAAAATGGAAAAAAGTTTCTAACATTTTTTAAACACGCTTGCCTAACTCCATAAAAATAGACCAAGTTATTGGTTGGCGTGCAAGAGAATTTTTTATGTTAAATGTTTTCATCATTTTATATTTCAACAGATTTTAAGTGAAATATATGCTTTTAATCTTCATAAAAAAATATTTTATTTTCTTTTAATTTGTATGAATTTAGATGTTGGAAATTAATAAATATTAAAAATTAAATATATATATATATATATATATATATATATAAGGATTGAAATAAATTATTTTTAGGAAAAAAAATAGTATAATTATAATGGCTAGATAATTAATTAAATTATGATAAATATTGGGAAATATTATTAAAATACTAAAATAAGAGCTATTTTTAATGAATTGTAAATTAACTTTGCATCAATTAATCTAGAGGGGTTTTTTCTTATTAGTTCTTATGAAATTTTATTTTTTATTTGTTTATGAAATAATTTTGTTTGTAAAAGAATTGCATAAAACTGTTTATAGAAAAATTTCAACTGAAGGGTAGTTTGGATGATTTATGTGATTCATTTTGTTTATTGCAATTTTAATTCTCTTGCAAGAATGAGATGTACCGATTAGATTCATGTGTTTACTAGAATCATATTTTTTCACACTCATTTTCTAGTTTGAGTAATTGAGATGTCACCACTCTCCTTCCTCCACGAGGGTCGAGATCTTTTAAATTTGACAAGTCGGGATGCCTACAAAAATTAATGAATGGATAACTTAATAGTTTTTTTTTATATTATTTTGTAGCTCTTACATTAGTAGACCTAAGTTGGGTAGGTAAAATCATATATAAGCAGGTTTAGGGTATTCTAACCTCTAACATCTCTCATATTCCTTATCTTGTTTTTGTGTGTTGATCTTATTACTTATATGCATGTGTCGAGGTAATGTGGTTTTGAGCTAACAACATCATTTATGTTATGAAGAATACACATAATAGATTTAGGGAGGGTGAAATGAAGGATTTGAGATAAGTGTGGTGGTTTTTACTATGAGAATTGAGAGGTGAAAAATGAATGAATTTTTAGAAAAAAGTTTGTCAAAGATTTGATGGATTTGATGGATAAAAAATGTTATAATAAATAAAATTAAAAAATTATGCATTTGCTCTTGTTGTTAGAAGTAATATGAAGTAAAGAATTGATGAATTAAAAAAATTAATGTAAAAGAATATGTTGATGATCGGTTTTTAAATAAAAAATTAATAGGTCTAGTTAATTAAAAATACAAATGTTATTACTATTAAAAGAAGTTTTAATATATTAATTCAAAAAGAAATGTTCAAATTAAATTAAAGTAAAATTTGAATAATTAATTTTTAATTAAAAAATGAATAAAAATACAGTTAATTTCAAAGACAATGCATGGGTTGAATGGATAATTTTAATTAACTTTTGTTCCAGGTGATATATATATATATATATATATATATATATATATATATATATATATATATATATATATATATTGTGATTACATGAATATTAAATATTGTTGTGAATATTATTTTTATCTTACATTTTATTTTGATGTTGAGTTATTTTTCAAAGAGAAATATTTTTAAAAGCTTTATATTTCATTAGTGTTATTACTATAAATTAATATAAGTATTAAACGAGAATTTTTAGATTCATTGAATTAATTTAAAATAAAATTGGGCGTTCATCGCAAGGATTGTTCCTGTTCATGCAGGAATCTCATTAAGAATCCTAACCCTCGCTGCTTTTTGACGGCATGCAAAGTCATGAACACAGTCAAGACTAAAAATAAAAAATAAAGGTGTAATGTGAAATTATGATTAATGATGTAGGGTTATTTGGTAAAAGCAGACAATAATTACATTGTTTACCCGCACATTCCCTTACGAGTGAATATTAAATTTTGTATATTATGCAAATCAGCGCTCGCACTCACGCAGAAATCACTTGAAATGAACAAGACAATCACTCGTGAATCTGTCTATTCCAACAATAATTACTTGGATGTGAACAAAGTGTAAGAAATAAAGGGAACACATATTGTGACAAGGTGTTCAGTTAACAATTGTATAATGTATTTATAATACATAAATAAGTCACTTTTGAAAATACTAAGGTGGAAAGGGAAGAAATATTTGATAAGACAGAATTTGATGCTTAGGCTTGAATTAAGTGATGGAAATATTTAATATAATTTAAAAAATATATAATTAAAATGTTATCTTATGGTTAATACTATTTTTATGTACATTTAATTTTGTGGGTAAATGATATTTATAATGAAGGATTATAATTTTATTATGAATTAATATTTTATTTAATCAAACTAGTTAGAATTGACTTTTAAGTCTATCTCTATTATTTATAAATACTTCCTATTTCCTATTTATACGAGAATAGATAACAACAAACAATAGAATTCGTATAAAAGTGTTTTGTCTTCTTCTCTATATTATTTTTTAAGACATTGATGTTCATAAGATTCAGAGGAGATTATTCGCTACATTCGATCGATCTAATGGATTGTTGTATCTTGGAAGAGAAACGCAAATCATTTTGTTTGTTCAGTGCAGTGGATGTGTTTTCTCTTCAAGAATAACGTTATGCGTACCTCAACCTATGATATTTTTACTCATTTTGTCATTTACTTTTTATCTTTTATTGTTGTAAAAATTGTTATATCTTATTAATATTCTTAATTCATATATATGTTTTAGTATTATTATTCTTATAATAATAATAATTAGTTTTATTATTATCAATATTATTTTGATTAATCATTTTTAACATTCAAGATAAAATCTCAAAGATCTTATATTTTTATTTGTGCTTATGTCCAAATATATGGATGTCATCCTCATTAAGTGGAGGTCTTTGAAAGTATACTTACCCACCTAGAGGTTCTCTGAGAGTGAGAGTTTTTAGTGGATGTTAGAAAACTAATTAAAAGTTACCACAAGTGTTATTTAAACTTTACTTATAGGAAACATACTAATTACATAAGGAGAGTTAATGTTAACTTGTAACAAATAGATATACTGTTTAGATGTATGAAGAATACGATACTTAAATTATATGTACTATATGAAAGTTTATATGCAAATATGTACATATGATTTTTATGATAATTTAAAATGTATATAATATTAGAGATTAACTGATTGGGAAATTATCAACAATAAAAGATGTTTTGGATGAATTGAAGAATCCTCAGACGAACATTTAAGCAAATTGCAGAGATAAAGAGAGATTGCTGATATAGGATGTATAATTGAAGTTTAAAAGACGGTTGATCCTTATTAATGAAAATAATGTAATAAATATATTTGCACTATATACATTTACATTTTAGAAATCAATAAAGGAAGGAACAGAAATATATGAATATAGAAAAGAATATATATTATTCAAACCTGATAATCATAACATACATTTATTCAACATCTTGAATAAACTACCTTGTAAACAAAAGCGAGAGGTGTAGCTTAAAGTTTTTTCTTTATGTTATCTCAATGGAGTTAAATTGGGAGGCTATAGTGATATCTTTTTTGATGAAATAAATATTACGATTAACTTCTAATAATATGCCGTTGTTTAGTTTCTTGGTCATTTCCTTTTTTTGTCAGAAATAGATATTTTTGATGTATTTTTTATATTTTAAAAAATATTGCATTTCAAGATGAATATGTCACAAAATTATTAAACATAAGAGGCCAAGTTTTTATTAAAATATCCTGATAAAATTAATCATAATTAGGCGTACGTATCCCACTCTCCAACAAAAACAAATTATCTGAAAATAGAAAAAAATTTCATGCACCAATATAGAAACAAAAGTTATCCGAGAGAAAGAAATGTTACACAAGTTGTCCTAGAGAAAGAAATGTTACAGACCAGATCCTCATATCTATCCTAAATTACTGCAACATCATGCGTGTGCTTCTGAGCTTGCCAAAGTTATCCTAAATTAAGGTCTCAGCTCACTTGTTTTTATCTCCATAAGGACCTCCTCCAAACAAATATGCAATGACCTGAAATAAAATATTTAAAAGGTAGTTCTGTTCTGAATCCGCGGTCCCGTTTGAGCCACCACTGCATTAACCCATCGAAAATGAAAATAAAGACGTCACAATGTGAATTGATTAAAGTAATTGTAAATATTTATCAAACACATATCCAATAGTAAAAGTCTAAACAGACCAATCTAATTGCAACATCGATCCTTTCGAAAACAATACCAGATAATTTTCGCCTTTTCAAGATTTTGTTTGCCTTTTTTCTTTACATTGAACGACTCGGTAACCCCTCCAGCACGGATTTCCGCCTCAACAGCATTTTGGTCCCCTTCGTCATCAACAAGGAATGACCCTTCTATACCTCTGCCTCTGCACACAATATTTAATTAAAGGTTAAATTGAGACAATTTATTAATTAGTGAGCTAATTGCAATTATAATAACATTATCCACAACTATTTCATTTCACCATTTCTCATCTTATAATAACATCAACAGATAAGTTAAAGATAATTGAATATCATTGTCCTGGACATCAACATCATTTCCTCAGAGTTATCTATATTCTAACTTATTACAAAGTTTGAAGTAACTTAAAAGAGTTAGAATCAACAGAAGTAGAAGAGATTTGATTGTTCTTTGAACTTTCCAGTACAGAAGCAAAGTACGAAAATCCATACCTTGTTGTTAGGTTACATATGAAGAGCCATACAAGAGCACCAAGGAAGAAGGCAATCAAGAGAAGATAGAGAAGGAATCTGGAATCGAGGGAGATTTGCATCCTAATAATAACTAAAATGAGAGTGAGTTTATAGTAGATAGATGAGAGGAAATGTTCCAGGTATGAATGTTCATAGATCTATATATAGAGGTAGACAAGTGGAATTTGATGTTTCATTAAAAAATTACTTTTAAAAGAATTTTAAAACACCTGTCTCTTTCTTATTAAAAAAATAAAGGAGGGAATTGGACAAATAACAATTCGCATAGGGTTTAAATATTGAAGAAAAAATTGTGCTTGTCTAAAGTGGCCACTCTATAGGGGAAAGATGCTTCCTGGTGCATTGGTTAACTACTCCGTCTCATTTTGAAAATTATTGTAGGTTGTGAGAGAAAGATGCACGAGTACTCTTTTTCTTTTTTTTTTTTTATCGTCGATCTTCTTAACGAGATACGTTTACCTGAAATCTTTGTCAGGAAGACTTTTGATACAAGGATCATACTGCACTCGGCTCAACTAGTTTTAACCATCGACTCTGATACCACTTGTTAGGTTTATAGAGGAGGGGGTTTCCCTGGGAAGAACAAAAACCAATGAGACTTGAGATTAACTATATATGGTATTGACACCACTCTCAATCCAAAACTTTAAAGTAATGAATTTATGGGTCTTTATCCTTATACGGTACTTTACTTTCTCATTTTTAACTAATATAAAACTTAGACTCACACTTAAGTTCCTAAAACACTGTTATCATAATATATATAGTTATATATTACTGCATCTAATTAAACTTAAAACATCTTGAGGCCTGGACCATTCCCAGTTTCAATCTTCTCAACTATACATAAATATCTTCATATAACAAAATCAACCCAAGGCATGTTTCTTCCATCCTATCTTGATTTTTCTTTAACTTAAAATAAAATAACAAAATTAATTGAATTTAAGGCAAAATATATAAAATAAAAAAAAATTTGAAAATCATTTGATTGATATTAAAAAAATATAGTGTGTCACTTGAATTCCGATGATTAACAGATGGTTGAATTCGTGGGTAGTGTAGAAAAAGAGAGGGAGAATCGTAATAATTTAATAAGTTCATCAATACTCGTTTTCAGACTGGGAAATGGAACTTTCCTAGTAACTACGATGTGTTTGGAGTGATGATGGAAATATTTTACTTTTCAACGACAAAAAGAAGTCGTTTTGAATTTAAGTCACGTACAATAAAACTCCAGGACAAACACGGCACTACTCCACCCACCCACCAAGTAAATATATATGGACCAAAAGAAGAAAAATAAATAATTATAAGGATTTCTTTTTGACGATTACACATGAATACGTTAAGATAATCATTTTAAAGTATTTATTTGTTTAATTTCTCCATAAAATTTTTGAACTTATGTGTAGTTAAATTTTAATCTATAAAAAATATTATATTTTTTCTGTATGTTTCTCTTATGAATATATGTATAGAATAAATTATGGTAATCTGTTTGTCTATTTATCTATATATAAGTAAATTAAAGAAATGATAATTATTTTTATATTTAGAAGTAAATATGTAAAAAAAAATCGTGTAATTAACTCAATTATAATTTTAATATTGTGAGTTAAACTTTAAAGAATAAATTATACTTATTTCTAATATTAAACAATACTTATAATTTTTTAGTTTCAAAATACATTTTTTTTTCATATATTTATATATATAATATATCAATGAAAATTAAGTTAAACCTCCCCTTCACTAACTACTTATATATCTAACGTAAATAATAAAGTAATGTGTTATTATACTAAATAAAATAAATATTATCACTCACATTGTTTTAGTCTTCTAAGGAGACTATGTTTCTCAAATGGAACTTCCTATAAATTTCTTTCAAAGTCAATTTAAAAGAAGGCAAGACTTAATTCTTAACTCTATCATAGTGTGAATCACACAAATGCACCCTTCAAACAATTATTGGAATAATCAGCGGTCATTGCCGTAAGTAACGGATAAAACATTTTAACTTTTTCAAATATGCGTGTGAGCTTTACTCTAAAAAAAGTCACAAAAATCCTTCACCCTTCCTAATTCTTTTAAAATGTTCATCTTTTTATATTAACCGCTGAAAAAAAGAGGTAAAGTGTTTTTCTATTTTATGATTTCATATATTTTATTAAAAGTGCGATAAGTACCTTGAATTCCACTAGTACAAGTTTTTTTTTTTTTTATCAACAAAAATTTATATATTTATATATTTATCATACAATTGGAACTTTTAAAACTACTTTTAAAACTAAAAATACTATTAAAATAAAAACTCCTTCATATTCCAAGATCCAATTACATTAACCATGACATTAGTAGTGTATTCACATGTCATGATTCTTTTATAGAAAGTCTTATATGTTGTTGTGTGTTTACTGATATGAATTAAGTTTAATTATATAATTTATCATTTAGTTGTTAATATATTTTAAATTTTACCATTTAATTTTATCCTTTTTATAAATTTTATTATCAAACTTTTTAACTTTGACACATTTTACTATTTCAATAAATGTTCAACGACTGTCATTTTATCAATGTTTTTCGAAACTATGCTATTTTGATACAATTTCATTTGTTTGTAAATTTCACTTCACATCATCAAACTTTAATGAACCGGTAAAAAAATGTGCAAAAGTAAAATGTCTGACTGTAAAATATGTAAAAAGAAAAATAAAATTGAAGGTGTGAACTGAACGACTCACGTATCTGAGTATTTCATGATATGTCTTGTCATTTGATAGAAGTATCTTCATTATTGTACGAAAAGGTGATGAAGAAAAGAAAAAGATATCTACTGACAGCTATGAAAATGTATTACTTTTGAACGAGAAAAAGAAGTCGTTTTGAGTTTAAGTCACGTTCAATATAACACCAGGACAAACACGCGCTATTCCACCCACCCACCCAAAGTATATATATAAATATAAATAATCAAAATAAAAATTCTATGGATACAATTTTGATGAACTTTACATCTTACAGGTTAATTTGATTTATGGTTGAAGACTATATTTTTTATTATAATTTATTCTTCTATCTTTTTTTTTTACTTATAAATATTATTTAGGTGCATGAAGAAAAACAAAAACAAAACAACCATAAATATTAGAGTTCTTTTGAAGTGTTATTCTTTTTTTCTCTATATTATCTTTAAGATATTGGTGTTTATAAGGTTCGAAGATCATTCGCTGCACTCGGTCGATTTGATGAATCATTGTATCTTGAGAGAGAAACACATATGATTGTGTATTGTGTATTCGTATTGTAATGTACAGAAGGAACGTTTTCTCTCTACGGATAGCGTCATGCGTGCCTCAATCCAGATTTTTTCTATATCTTTTTTTCATTTACTTACTTTTTATCTCTTATTGTTATTATAATTATTAGATCTTTGATTAATATTCATTTATATATATATATATATATATATATTATTGCTTTAATAATTATTATTATATTTTTATTATTATTAGTATTATTTGAGTAATATTTTCTAACAATAAATATATATATATATATATATATATATATATATATATATATATATATATATATATATATTCACTTATAAATTTGAAAAAACCATCACCTTTTAACATCTTAAAAGATGTGTAAAAACCAAGGATCAGAGTCACCTCTTCTAAATATGTGAACGTAAATATTGAATATATATTTCTCTCTATTTTCAATACGATAAGAAAGATTTTGTTATAACATTATTTACTTTTAACTTTACAACATTGGTTAACAACAATAAAATAAAAGAATATATTTTGATCCTTTTAAAATGACAGAAAAATGAAATCTGATGAAATGATTGACGGTTCAAACAAGATGAAGTATTAGTTGACAAAGTTAAATGTAACTATAGCGCTAATAGCTACATGAAATAAGAATTACAACAGAAACGTAAATAGTTAATTTTATTGAAAGTGTTCATTATAGTTGTAATTTTTTTTTTCATTTTTAAAAAATATTTCCTAAATTAGGTGTAATCTATTTTAGAAATTTGATAGTCATTCATTTTTTCGAAGTTTTTTTTTTTCGTTTTAAGATTATTTTTATTTTATTTAATTCATAAAGAAAAACTTATAAAATTGGAAATCTCATGAATATTTTCATACAAAATCATTTATGACTACACCGATCAGTTTTAAAGAGTGTAATTCCTATTAAAAGTAAGTTTCGATCATAATAAATGAACGTATATCTCTAATCTAAAATTTAAGAAAATAAGTGTATTGGTGTATAAATTTTTATTTTTATATATTATTTAATTTTCTCATTTCGTATGAGATTTAAATTTACACTTAGATCATTCACAAGTCACTATACGATATTAAATGCTAGAATCTTTCATATATTTAATGATGAATTTAGAATTAAATGGCAATGGCATTAAATAATTAAACGAGAAAAGGAAACGTTTTTATTGGATATGTTTGAATTACATTATGTGAAAGTACAGAAGATTAAGAGAATACAAGCATTTGATGAAAGCTTAAAATAAATTGCAATAGATTGCAACCAGAATGTTACAGATACGGGAATTACTTCGGCATTCTTCTCGTGCTTCTCACTGAATTAACGTCTCAAGTATTTTTACCTTTATAATTAGGCGGGTACTTTTCTCCGAACAAGTACGCAATCAACTGTGATAAAACATTCTTAATCTCTTGTACTTCTGCTGAATTCCCTGACCCGCTTGCCTCACTACATTCACCCAATTCACAGTGAAAATATGTCAGAATTTGAAAATCGTATTATAACTTAGTGCGATATATTGATAAAAGTAATGATGAAAGTAGAATGGAATTGGAATATTATTTCCAAATGAAACCAAAAAGTTAGCAATTTAAAGGGTTAATCTCCGACAATGTTGATTCAACATTGCATATATATCAGTTTTGACGAAATGTACCTGGTGGCTTTTGGAAATGTATCTGACAATATGAAATGAAAAGAAAAAAGCAAACATTAAGCAAACCAATCTAAATGATTAAGATGTTTTCAAATGTAATACCGTCCAATTTTAGCCTTCTTATGAGTTTGTACGGCGTAGTCTGCGTTATTGAATGCGCCGGAAATATCTTCAGCGCGTATTTCCGCCTCAGTCATGTCTAGGTTTGCTCCCTCTCCATTAACGAATGCGCCATGTATACCTCTGGGTCTGCATAAAAAAATTAGCAGTTAACGAAGTACATAGTAAGATGAAGAACACGTTAACGAATAAGTTGAAGACAATTGAATAGAATTAAGTTCAATACCTTGTTATGTTATATATGCATATCAAAGCACCCGAGCACAAGACAGCTAACAGAATATAGATTAGGAGATGGAGATCCAGATGAGTTTGCATCTTAAATAACTAAATGAGAGTTAGTTTAGTAGTAGATAGGTAAGAAGAATCATCTAAGCTATGCATATTTATAAGATCGAGAGAGGTGCACAAATGGAATTTCATGTTTCAATAAAAACAAAGTTACTTTATTAAGAAAAATGATTTTTTTGACAACTTCGTCTCCAAGGGTTAGACCAATCATGTGACACGAACAATATTCATTTTCAAACATGTTTTTGACAGGTACAACGTACGAGAATTGCTGTATAAATATGATGAATAACAAAATTATACATTTAAAATGGAACTAATGACACCAAGTTATCGGGCAGGAACTGAGGTGAAGTTGAATGTGAAATTGATTTTTTAGTAAACAATATACACCTAAAATACTCACTATTTATGCTTTAATCTTCTTGTTCCTGTAATTCATTTTCTCATTCAATATTTCGAGCTGCCTATTTTATACTCTGTATCTACTTTTTATCCAGAAATACTTCTTTTCTTAATTTTAAAATCAAACTCATACATCTTAAAAACAAGCTTTGAATTTACCTGCGATTCAGTTATCGATGAAGTGTAGGAATTTTATTCACACTTCCATGTATTCAATCTTCTCAATTATACATAAATATCTTCATATAACTCAACAAAATCAAAACTACATATAAAAGGCTTATATTTAGAAAACACAACTTTTATTAATATTTCTAAATGAAAACCTTATAAAAAGATGCTGTCAAATAAATATATGCTTCAGTTTTTCTTAATGAAAGGACCAACTACTTTCTGACTCTTTATCTTTATTTTATTTTTCTGTGTTCTATTATAATCTTAAGACCTATTTAATTCGAAAAACAACAAAGTATAACGTTGTATCTATCTTGTTAATAGAAAATTAAATGCATATATAATAAAGCAATATTGCTCCCAATGATGTGAAGAGGGCACAAATGGAATTATGATTACTCGTCGTCCATGATCAATAATAATAATAATAATAATAATAATAATAATAAAAAAAAAGAGATAAGTTAAAATGAATTTGCTCCCAATCTTATCTTCCCAAAGACATGGACTCCAAATTGCATTTGTGCACTTCCTACGACTAAAAAGAATCAACGCAGATCAAATCATTGTCCTTCCATCTTCCTTGGTCTATGTTGGAATTAAATAGTACAAAATAAAATTATTTAAATTAGGAGAAAAATGAAAATGAATAAAATAATTTGATTAACCGGAGAAAATAAAAAAATATATAATAATTCGATAACTTGAAGAATCATCCAAATATATTTTTACTTTAACCAAATACTTATTATTTCTTATTTGTGTGTTTAAATTAAGACATTTTGTATAAATTCACGTGTGACTTTGAATAGAAACTAGCATTTTTCCTTTAAGTATACTACGTCTAGTGACGGATCTTGACCAAAAGCGTCGGAGGGGCCAAAATAATGTAGTTTTGAGATCATTAGATTCAATCATTAGTACAATGCTTCAAAAAATGACTTTTTTAACTGAACATTTTTTATCATTAGTATAATGCTTCAAAATATGTGAAGAAGTAGAATCTATCTTATTTTAGTCAATAATTTTATTTTCATCACTCTTAGATGATTAATTTATTCTTTCATTATTTATCAATATACCTTTTTTGTAAATAATACTAAAAATTAATTGATCATAATTTAATAAAAAATTGAGACATGTAATTATTAAAAGAAAAATATATTCATTATTATTAATACATAATACACTATTTTTTTCTATATTCATAAAAAAAAATACAAAAAGCTCATGAAATAAAAAAATAATGTTTTCATTATCAAGTAAGACAAGAGACAGGAAAGGAAGATGATAAATGAGAAATATAATGAGTTTATGTCTAACTTTTTTTCTTTAAAAACAAAAAGAAGACATATGAGAGTGAGAGATTATTACAATCTGTGAAAAAACTAAAAAGACAATGAAAAGGAAAATAAAAATTATGTTAATAAATATTTTGTTGAAATACTCTTTTGATTCATGTTTTGGTTTAAAAATGTTAAGTTGGTCCTCCAATTTTTTTAGTCTCATTTGATCCCGATTTTTTTGAAAAAACTAATGTAATTCTATCTTTTATAATAAATTTCCTTAAATTGTTCGAAACAGATCAATGATCTTTTCGTTCAAATTGAGACTCTTAATATGAATAATTTGCTCTGTTGGTGTAATTAACCTAATCCTAGTGTCAATATTTAAATAAAAACAGGGACCAAAAGAAAAATTAAACCTAAATATTTTTATTTTTTATTATGTTTTATTTTATATTTTATTTTGTATTTACATTAAATGTTATATTTAAATAAAAGAAATAAAAAATAAAAAATTAATTTTTATTAATTTCTAATATATATTACTACAATTTTAAAATTTTAAAAATTTAATAAATTTTAAATATATTTTTATATTATATATATATATATATATATATATAAACAAAAAAACAATTAAAATTTTGGGGGGCAGGGCCTGACTACGTCAGTAAACAAATGGTTGAAATGAAATGTCAGAAAAGTAATTATAATGTCTCTTTGTAAATTACGAACAATAATTTAACAAGCTTATCAAAAATCCTTTTCAGACTGGGAAATTGAACTTTCCTGGCAACTACGGTGTCTTTTAGTAACGTGTTAAAATTTAAAGAACAAAAATACTTATCCCATCTCTGTAATATTAAGGCATAATTCTTTTAGGAGAAATGATTTGAGAGGGAATAAGAAGAATAGATTAAAAAAATTAGAGATGAAGTCGGTGTTGTTTTTTCTGAAAGAATTTGGAGGTAATTTTGGAATGAGTTAGAGAACCAAATTTGTTACTAAATTAAATAATATGACATGTTAAAAAAAAATAATAGATAAAAAAGTTTGATTATCAAAATATTCTTATCTATAAAATGATATATAAATGATTTATAATTATTTTTATAAATTATTTATAAAAAAATGAATCATACAATATATTTGGTATGAAAATAAGTTTAATATGTAAGATGGGAAATAATTTATATACATGAAGATTTTATTTTATTTTTAATAGTAATTTTAGAAGTAATAAATTTTTATTATAACCTTAATAAATCTTTATTTGTGTTATTAATTTTTATTATGTTGTTTTCATTACAAAGAGAAATGAATAAATCACACGGAATGGAACTGAAATATGAGAGAGTAATTTCGTAAATTGAAGTGTGTCATCCTCTAATTTCATCCTGTACATAGGAATTGCATTTGGAATAAATTCTTCTAATCATAATTAGACATCACCTTCTAGCCAAAAAAATAAGATAATTACATGTTAATCATCTCTTTCCATTCTACATGAAAAATAAATTTTTCCAAAAAAACACGGTATAAATGATGTTTAAATTTTTTATTTTAAAATAATAAAGCATTTTGTTATTATATTAAATAAAACAATAACATTCTAACATTATTTTAGTCTTTCTTTCGATGGAGACTATGTTTCTCAAAAGAAACTTCCTAAGAAAAAAAAAAAAATCTTTCAAAGTCAATTCAACTGTAGGTGAGACTTTAGTATAAGAAGCATTATAATTTAAATAATAGAATTATATTATATATTGATTTTCTTATCATTATTGATTTTGCCAGCTTGAGGTATATCTCCTAAGGTGTTCTAAATATCAAAATTTTAAAGGGTACACGTTATTGAACTCTGAAGTAGGAGCGAATCTTAGTGTGTATCAGACATGACCCTCTAAATTAGATAAATTAGATCTTTATTCTTTTTATAAATTATAATATTTAATACTAATTAATAATAAAATATAAAATTAAATATAATAAAAAATAAAAAAATTTGTTGAGATATATTTTATATTCTTTATCATTGTTTTTTAAGCTTTTTATATATTATATTTATCTTTCATTCATTCTTGTATGACTTCTTTTATTTATTTTTCTTTTAAAAAAAATAGACATAAGTTCATTGTTTCAATTCTCATTTTTCATGTGTTTAGTTCCATTTTTTAAGATAGAAAAGATAATTTTCTTTTATATTTTAATAGTAAAATATTAGTTCAATAATCATTATTTTTTTTATTTAATAAGTTTTGTGTATATTTTTTTTTTATGAATATAGACGGAAATGTCATGTACTATATGTTTTTTCATAACATTTTTTTGTTTTGACTTGATTATCATATATGTTTCTTTTAGTAGTTGTGTTTCTCAATTTTTAATTAAATTTGATAAATTATTTTTAGTCTTAAACTTTTATTTAAGTAGGTTGATTGATGAAAAATAAAATAATAGATTCATTTTTTTTATGTGATAAAAGAAAAGATATTCGAGAAGATGAAAACAAGACAGATTTACTTCTTTACCTATTTTCAATCATGCTACTAAGGATCAAATTATTGAATTAGAGGAACCATTTTTTAAGATTAGAAGAATTGTGGGTGGAAGGTTTCATATTAATTCTTTGGAATTTATACCTAAAAAAGGTTCTTAAATATGAGAGTATCTAATGAGTGAAAAAGATAAAATTAGAAAAACTTATTTCAAATGGATTCTATATCAAATACAACTTCAAAACTGTCAAAATTTTTCTAAGGAGAAACTTACAAGGAGATTTCAATACTAAATTATTTATACTATGTAATTTTAGAGTATATTGTTTAGATCATTTCTAACATTTTGGTCTAGATCCACCAAAGAATAAATATTAATGAATACATAATTAATATATCTTCTAAAACATGTATTTTATACTACAATTCGTGGGTCTTACTTGATTAAACTTGGATCCAAGTTACTTGATTACTACCGGTGTCTCAGCTTAATTTATTAGTGTGGGTCAAATACATATCGTTCTAGAGAACCAACATATGCCGAGATACTAGGTACTCCAAATGAACATTTTGCCCTTGTATAGCACAATTATACATGACTATTTTATCTTATAAAAACTACTAACAAATAATTCTTATTAGTTTATCTAAAATTTAAACCGTAATAACCTAAATTTTTGTATACCGATCTTATTCTGTTACAGTGTGAACCATACAACTTATCCAATGGGAACACTTGGAAAAATTGGAATCAGGAGCTGTTGCCCTAAATAATGAATCAAACATTTTATATTTTATTTATATGCATGTGAGCCTCTAAAAAAAAGGTATACTAGCCCCTCTTCCTTCCTTATCCTTTCAAATATATTTTTTTAAAAATTCCTTTTCAAACATTTTTTTTATTTCTCTAAAAACAGATATGAAATCCTTTTCGTGTGACAAGAATCTACGTGAACACTAAAAGAGGAGGTAGAATGTTTTTTATTTATAGTTCCATATTTTTATTAAAAGTGCAAATTAGGAGTTTTAAAAAAAATATGGAACATTCGAAAATTAGCAGATAAAATTAGTAAAACAATGATAATTGAGTAATAAAATGGGTAATTAAATTTATGTAACAAGAGTAATAAAATGGGTAATTAAATTCTTTTTGTTGGAATTTTTTGGACTTTTGAAAAGTTTTTAAAAATATAAGAGATACAAGATATATATAAAATAGATATATAAAATATATTATATGAAATAATTTATTAGTATTTTATTGATATAGCATAACGTAATATCAACTATAACATACTTATAATATCTTAATTTTAATCTAAAATGATAAGTGACTTCAAAAACTGAAATATATTTCTAAAAATGTAATATTTCTTAAAAATTAATTTAAATAAAAAAATTATGTAATATTCTCGACACTTCTTTCACCCTCATAATATTTAAAATGACCATTTTACTCTTTGTGAAAATGACTTTTCTGAACTTAGTAATACTTACAAGAATATATTTTTTAGATCGAGTTTTCTCAAACAAGTCTTCTAAAATACATGAAATCGTTTCAAAAAGTTTTTCAAAACAAGCCTTTTTCTCAGAATGGAGGTACAACAATAATGTGGTCTCATATTTGGTCTTTTCTGTTGGTATGCGGGTACAATTAATAATTCTGGGAGTGCAGGAAATATAAAAGACAAATTTCTCACTTGCAGGAATACATTGACTTGGCCCAAAAGTTTGCAGGCTAACCTTTCTTGGTCCAGCGTAGAATCTACGGACTATCACACCGACAACCTAAGCAAATTATATAATAACTTTTAATATATTTCCAATTTCTTATTTTTTATTATTTATTAGCAAAACATAGCGCGATAGCACATGTATATCCGATTTTTTAATTTTTATAAGATAAATAATATCTATTTTTAAAATATATATCATAAATTTTAAAATAATTGTTAAATAAAAAACCTATTTAAAAAAAAAATTAAAATAACGGTCAAAATAAAAAATTAAAAAAAAACAGTTAAAATAAAATATAAAATAATTAATTTTTAAAATAATATTTAAAGGTAAATTTAAAAAATGAAAAGTGGATAAAAAAGAGAAATTCCCTTTATATATTGTTATAGATGACATATTCTATATTTCATGGATAAATATTCAAAAGTGGGAAATTGTAAGATTCAACTATACTATCAATGACATCGAACACTTTTAATAAAAACAATGATTTTATTTTACTTTGTAATTTGAGATCGAATAAACTCTCTATTTAAAGTTGATTTTATTTTTTTAAAACACTTAAATATGTCAATAATTATATTTAATGAAATAAATTTGTGTTTTCTAACCTTACTCATGTAGTCTACAGGTATTGTGGGAATGACATTTATTCAGGATGGAGACTATTTTCAAGATGGGCTTCTACATGTACAAATTTAAACGGCTCACTCTATATACTATTTATTATATAAGTAAACATAAATATTAAATATAGTTTATGTTTTATTTTTTAAAACTTTAGTTAATAAATATATTAATAAAAAATGATATTTTTTAATTTTTTAAAACAACAAATAAAACGAAATCAACCTATTCTTTAAAATGATTGCCATTTCAAACTAGACGAAAGGTAATGAACAAGCAAAAAATGAATAAATATATATATATATATATATATATATATATATATATATATATATATATATATAGAAGTGATAAACACAAAAAAATTATTGTACACGGTATTTTTTTTTCCATTAACAGAAACAATAATTATAATGGAAGTGTAAGTAGTTAATTTTATTGAGAGCGGTCATTCTAGTAACTATTATTCTTTTCATTATTAAAAAATTCATTTGTTAAGTCTAACCATTTTCTTTCTCGGTTTTAAGATTATTGGTATTTAATTTAATTAAAATTTACACCATTTAATTTACGAAGGAAAACTTTAAAAACAGTATAATAATTCGAAAAATTTATTAATGTTTTCACAAAAGATAAATTCTCAACCCACCTTTTCCCAAGTTGTTTAGCAGTTTCACATTTCATAGTTTTCAAATTGGTTTTATTATCTTTTAATCATATTATTTATTTAGTTTATTGTAAAACATAAAATATTCAGCTCTATTTTTTTAAAGAAATAAATGAATTTGATTGAAGTTTAGAAGAATCATACTGTTACATTTTTTAGAAACTTGATTGAAATTCTAATGAAATTCAACAGTATCAATAAATAATATAATATGAAGACAACTAAGCCATTTGAAAACAAGTTGCTTAATGAACCCAGAAAACTGCCCCAATTTTATATATAGATGGGTGGAATTTTGAGCTGTGAGGTATGTTTTGGAAAGTGGCATGACATCAGAGTTTCCCCACCATAAAGGTGCCATGTTTGATGCAGTGGTGGTGAAGTTAGGACCCCATATTGTACCATCACCATGAAAAGCAAAGAAAAAAGCAATTGCAGTAATCGATTGGTTTCTTAAACCAAGGAACAAAAAGTTGCAACCATTCCAAAGTAGAATGTAAGAGCATCTTAATACATGGTATAATCATCACTCTTAAAGCTACTTTAGACCAATTGGCTTCCCATTCTCTTTCTCTGCATAACTCTCTCTTTCTCTTCATCTCACAGCAGAAGTAAAGCCATGGTGTACACAGCAATGCCAACTCCAAATGACCCAATCATCACCTGCACTCACCCACAACACAATCCAACTTCCAATCACTAACGCATCACTCACGTCAAATAAACACATTTATGATTTATGTGCAAGTTTCTGGCTAATAAGTAATAACATTAGGTACCACATACACAAATTTAGGTGCACCAACAAAACATAACATTTATGATTTAGGTTGCATGTTTCTTGCTGATATACCGCATTTTTGTGGTACATGCATAGATACGATACGAACTTTAGGTGCACTAACTTCAATTAAAAGACAACGTATAACATTAATGATTTTTGTGCACTTTTGTAGCTATTACACCACATTTAGGTACGCAGATAGATACACATTTAGGTGCACTAACATCAATTGAAAGACAGAATAACATTTATGATTTATCTGCACTTTTGTAGCTAATAAACCACATTTAGGTACACACATAGATACACATTTAGGTGCACTAACATCAGTTAAAAGACAGCATAACATTTATTCTCTGTGTGCACTTTCATGGCTACTAACCACATTTAGGTGCACTAACATCAATTATACCATAACACAGCATTTATGGTTCATTTGCATGTTTATTTCTAGAAAATAAATCACACAAGACACTTAGCACTAAAACATGCATGGAAACATTTAGGTGGACTGACACCAACTGAGAAATAAATAACCAAGGTTTTAAATTAGAAAACAGTCTGTCACAACAATTTCAGTCACAATATCAATGATTTCTTTTTTATCTTTACAGTCACCCATGACTATTGTAGTTATATTACATCAACATATTTATCTATAATCTTCTGTAATGTCAAGAAGTACATGTTTGTAATAAAATTATGACTACAATAGTATTTTAAAACCTGAAAGACAGCATTTTCTGCATGTTTCATGATATTGGAAGAAATTGCAGATAAATATAATTACTGTTGCAGATAAATCTCTCCAAAAACTGGACATTAAGGTGGAAATTGAAGCGGTGGAAGCTTTTTTCAAAATCTTGCACATGGTGTATGTGCAATTTATTGTTTGTGCAATCTAAGGAAAAGTGCATGACACAGAATGAACGAAAATAGAAACAGTACACATTAAATGCGTGGTTGCTTTAGTAGAGAGAAAGAGAGGTATGGTATGGGGCACCTGTCCTTGATGGCCAGAGGTGGGTAAGGGGCGAATGGTGGCAGAGTCAACTTCACCGGTGGGCAGAGGAACTGCAGGGTTGCTGTTAATGAAGGGCATGCCACCACCTTTATCTGGCACTAATGGAACTGTCACCGGTGAACCTGCTTGTGCTTGTGGTGCTGGGCCAGGTGAAGAAGCTGCTTGGTGTGGACGAAAAGGCCATGGAAATGAAGGGGAAGATGGTACCTCTCCGCCGGAAGAAGGAGCTGGTGTTGCCACTGGAGAAGGTCCTGGAACCATTGCTGAAGAAGCAACTTTTATGGCAAGCTTTTCAGAATCTTTGCATGCTTTGAGTGACCCATTATGGAAGGTAAAATAGAAGAAGCCGGGTCGAGATGGATGCCACTGAAAAACGTGATCTTGGTTAAGGAAATTGAAAAGGTTAACAAAAAGAATGAGGCTTTAAGGGCCTTACCGTGTAGGGGTTGGTGAGAAGAGTGGCCTGAGTGATATTGCAGAGGTTGTAGGCTTTCTCGTTCTTGAAAATGTAGAGGTTGAAATGTTGTTTGTGCTTGAAAACTGAGAAACAGAGGCAGAGTAATGTTAGAGGCTAGTGCTAGAAATTGTTATGCATTGTTTATGTAGATTCCAAATCTGGGTGTTGGTACTTACTGATAGAGTCACCGATGGAAACTGTGGGGTTCTTCCACTCTGAAGATCCGTCTACAAGAATTGTGGCTGAATGTGAAAGCTTGAAGAGGGAAGGTAGGAGAAGGAGAAGCAGAATGAGAATGGGGAAGTGCATTGTGATGAATTTGAAAGGAAACTGAAATAGGGAGGGTTTGTTTGTTGGTTTAGTGTTGTATTTATTTGTGGGTGGGTTCTCTGGGTAATTAGGGAATGGCGAAAGAAAAAGGATTTTGAAAACTGTGTTTGATGTGGAAGAGAGAGAGTGTGTGTGGGGAAGGAGACTGTTAAATTGTCAGGTGTGTTTGGCTTTTTGATAAGGAAGAGTTTGAATGGGTGCCAGACATGGGTGTTGGGAAGGGGGTGCTGATATTATTATTTTACAGAGCAAAAGGTTGTGAGATTTTGTTTCTGAAAAATCCAGTCTCAAAATTGTGCCAAAAGAGGTTGAAAAAACGGGCAGGAACACAATCACTAGGAAGTTTTTTGGGTTCTGAAGTATGATGATGGGGATTATAATTCTAAAATGATTAGTGCTGTGATTATAAACCTGCAGTCAATAATGTAGTGAATGCTGATTTCATTTTCAATTCAGAAAAAAATAACCCTTCTTCTTGGGCAGTGAGAAATAAAAATTGCTTTTCTCCTTTACCCCTTTTATTTTGAACCAAGTTTTCCTCCCTACTTTGTACAATGCAATGTTACTCACACTTTGATGCAATAGCGGGAATAGAGTTTTCAACCTATCCTTTTTTTTTTTTCTGCTTTTCAATGTTTACATAGAAAGAAAAAAAAAAGTTGATAGTAAAAGGGCTTGGCATTTCAATTTTATGTAAAAAATGTGGTCCTTTCCCGGTTAGATGTATTTTTTTTTTTTTAAGATTTTATCGTTTATAACAAATAACTAAATAATTTTTGGATTAGGGAGCTACATTTTTATTTTTTGGGAGGGTGGAGGTCATGTTTAACTTCTTTATATTACACTAGTGTAATGTAACTCTTCTCTTACTATCTTTCTTATATCCATAATACTTTTTGTCCATAAGTGTGATATCATCTCAATCGAATAAGTTACGACCCAACAAAAACCTACACGCCACAATTACTTGGAGAATGAAATGCCAATAATATATTATATTAAATTTATGCCAAGAATGTATGGGTCTCGTAAAGTATTATAATATGTTCTTCTTTCCCACGCTTCCTCTTATATACCAAACACTTTTTCGTTCGTTTTATTTTTCTTGTTTTGTCAATACATGGGCTATATAACATCTTGGAAGTTGTTTTAAAATAAAAATATTATTTTAATATAAATCTCAGAAATATGAATTACTTCAAATTAAAGAATGTTTATAAATTAGAGAAAGTTGTTTATTTAAATACCTTTTTTCTTCAATTTATTTGTTTTCAGTATCATATTGAAATACTTCTTTTATATATAGGTAATTTTATAAACAACCTCATTAATGCTCTAATGATATAGAAGAGAGAGATTTAGAATATCGAATATTATAATATATGCAAAACTTTTTTATCAACCACATGATTCATTTTCCTTTTAAACTAACTGATGTGTCTCGTATCATTTATCAGTTTATCCTCTTACTGTTAGAGCTCTGAACTCCAGAGTCCTAAAGTTTTACTGTGACTTTAATTTTTAACATTGACACTTGTGAGTAGAGTTCTTGGTGTAAAATGGTACAACACTTGCCCTATGGAAGTAGGGACAGTCAAAAACATAAGGCTCGATGTCTTTCCCTAAGGTGGCAGCTTTGCTTTCATTTAATCTCAACATGTGGTCCAACATACAGATAACGAGACCACAAGGATAGCAAGGACAAAGAGGAAGCATCATATTTATTGTCTTTGGTCTATTTAATATTTTCTCCTCATTTGCCCCTCGCTTCTCAAGAACTCTCTCAATTTATATAATCATTATAATTAACTTCTGTTTTCTAAAAGAGGCCTACGGATAAAACAAAAGGATTACAATATGATACAATAAAATCAATAAATTATCCGCGTCAAGAACAGCGCTTGTTGGTATTTTACAACAGGATCAGGTTCTTAAGTTGAGACTGAAATACCTACGCATCTCCGGACATCAGAGATTATCTATCTTTCACACGCACAGAAGAATTACATATCGCATTAACAATTTCTATATACTTTTCTCCAAATAAATATTGTCCGAGCACATGACTAGGATATATACTCGTCTACAAATCCCCTTTGCTCTCTACTATTACACATTGACACTCTGCATAGGGGAGAGAGACCAGGATGTCAAACTCATCTAAAACTACATGGTCCAACTCTATATTTCTGTTTTTACCTACGAATAAGTAAATGCTTTTCTCACGCCATAAGGAATTTTCCGAGCCCCCTCCCGGTTCAATTCCTTCTATCTATTTCATATCATTAACCAAGATTGGCCTTGAGACTAACCGTTAGGCTGAGAACTATCATTTAAGACATGATGATTAGTTTGGTCCTGTTATTACTTCCCACCACTGATGTGACTAATTCAGTAACTGTCATGCAGCTGCACCACTGGCAAATTTTATCTACCACTGCAAGGAGCGAGCCCTACGGAGTATACACGGCGGCTTTTGTTTCTGCGCTACAGGGAGTACCTTTTCCATTAGCTGCCCAAAAACGCCAAGGTCAGTCGTAATCCAATCACTTTCTACAGCCAACATCTATTCTATAAACACACTTTAATATAGTCACAAGATAGCAAACAATCCAATGCTACAAGCTTCATAAAACAGCACAACTAGGTCTAATAATATCATCATACTTGGCAAACTAGTTTTGTTGCATTGCATCTCCATTAAATCATTGTGGGCACTATCGATAAAAAAATCAGTATGAACACTGGGTCAATTTTCTATATCTTATATCATATAGAAGCAACCTTCATATTCCAATGAACCGTGTTTGTATTCATGATTAATTACCAGTTATGTTTTCAGGCAAAATATCTAGAAGAAATATTTACCAATAACATATTATACCAGTAGAAACCAGCAAGCAACCTGTAACCTTCAGATAGAGTGTCAACAGAGGAAAAATGTCTTCAAAGCAATATGCAAATTATTATCATAAACATTTTCACCAAAGAGGTCCAACGCTTACTAACTTCTTAGAACAAATCAGTACCTGCTTGTACCTCTCTTTTTTCCTCTCGGCCTGCACAAGAATATCTTTAGTAAGAGATTAGAGAGTAAAAATACATAATAAACTCAAAAGCTACAAAGGCAAATGGGCAACAAGAAATGAGACACAAAAGTAGAACTTGTTTTACAGGCTACACTCAAACCCCCTTAAAAGTTACATCCTCTGTTTTGGAAATACAGTCCAAAATGTGGGACGTTTGCAACCCAAAATGCTTGAAGAAACATATTCCAAATTCAAACGTGTTAGCAGTGCCCAAGCAAGTGTTGAGGGAATAAAAATCAGAACATCATGGCTCAGGCATAGATAGAGACTGAATTCTGAGGCAGAAATAGACATTTCCCCATCCCAACAATGGATTTCCTGTTTGGTAGAAGGCAGACTTAACACTATAGCTTGAAGATTATGAACGGATCCAATTCTGTGAATTTCAATCAACAGTGTATCATTCCCCCGGCCCATGTTTGTAACTGGAAAAACGCGGTGCCATGGCCCACATAACACTAATTTGAGTGAACAACCACCAATGAGGGAAACAGTGATATTTCAACATAAAATATAGTACAAGCATTCTTAACAATGGACAATGGTAAACATATCTGTTTATAAACACCAGTGAAGTTATCACACTTGTATGCAAAATAGTAGTGGTAAGATTACGACATTCTGTAAAAATATATTGGTGTAAAAATCATACATAAAAGGTAAACAAAATTATTTATCAAAATATGACAGAAAAAAATCATCCCATATCTAAAAAGTTCAAGGCGAGCATCAAATACAATGTCAACAAAAAAGTAGTGATAGGTTAACCAAAGTTTATTTATTACTAATATCAAATCTATCCCAATTTTGTATACGCATCTCAAAAATATGAGACCCTTGGCTACTAAGAGGGAGGGTAAAAATGATTACAATCGGATCATAATTGTAACAGCATTAAAGCAATTGGGAGCACAATCGCTCAGACATTTTATTCCAATGGTAAGACAGCCTCAACTACAAAATATTCATGGCTTCAGAAACATTTACTGCATAACCAGATTCCCAGAAACCAGACAGGTTATACTTAAGCAAGGATGACTTCAGGTGTGACGGAATGAGAAATAGAGAATAACACTGTGAACCCATTTATGATGAGAGCAAGAGAAAAATATGACCTGCAAGCGTGTTTATGAAAGGAAAGTCCATCAATGCAATCCCAAATATTAATAGATAGCACCCAACAGCAAGGTAATGGAACCAGGTCAGGGAACAAGACCAGGCCAAAAACCCAATCAATGATCAGCCAAATCAAACCAAAAACGAAAAGTCACCACTGGAAGGGTTTCAACTTTCAAGTTCAACACATAACAAAACTTATTGTCTCCTGCAATGATTACAAAAAACAAGTAGCATGGCTAATGAAAACTGAAAGCATCCCCGGGACAAAACTTCAAAACAATGAAAACTAAAGCACCTTTTCCTTCAAGAGCTTGTCGTTTTCCTCCTCTAGTTTCACCGCCAAGGACTCTAATTCTACTTGGTAAGCCTGGAATAACGAAATTCGCATCACAACCAACAACGAAAAGTCAAATACACCGAAACAAACACACATGTATACCATATCCACATCACTACAGATACCTGCTTCCGTTCCCGAGACCTAGCAGCAGATTCCCTGTTTTTAATCATTCTTCTTTGTCTCTGTTGCGCTGCCTTATCCAACTGTTCCAAAACGGGACGTGCTCTCTTTCCTCTCCCACCTTCAACCACCTCCACGCCGTTCCCGAACCCTATGACGGATCCTTCCACTCCGTCCTGATACGGGGTCACGGCGAGGAGGGGATCGAAGGCGAAGACGCCGCTGCCAAGCCTCTCCGTGAGGGGCATTGGAATCTTCATGTCGCAGTCGACTTCTTCATTGTTGTCATCGTCGACTGCGCCGGCCTTGGCGAGGAAGTCTTCGAGAGTCATCATCTCGTCGTCAGGAGCCTCCTCCTTGCATTCGCGGCGGTCGCCGGCCACGATCTCCCGCCACACATCATCGACGGTCTTGGGGGCGGCGGTGACGGCAGCGTCGGAGATGGGGATGAAGTTGGTGGTGGTGAATTGAGGCGTGGGAGAAGGAGAGGAGGACTCTGATTTCCGTGAATGGGAAGAAGCCATTAACTTGGAAGATGCCATCAATCAATCATTCAGTGTCTCCGTGTGTCTCTCTCCTAGGGTTTGGGTTTTGGGATTTGCAATTTGGAATTTGGAAGTGAAGAAGTTAGAATAGAAGAGTGTGCAAGCTGCAGAGTAGAAACCCCCAAGGCCTTGTCGCGGGCTGTTTTTGGTTTTACTCTTCTTCTATTACTCTTTTCCTTAAACCATTTTATTTAAATACACCATCATCAAAGTCGCTTTAGTTACTCATTTTTACTTTTTTATCAAATATCTTCGTATTTGGCATTTTCACTCGGTAAATATTCTTTACGAATATCTTAATGTATATATTATCAAATGATGATAGCTATTTATTATTGTGATGAATTGATATCATCTTTTTTACTACGAGAAAATTATTTTCATATATAGTATGGATCCTTTGCAATAATGATGAGAAAATTGTGAAAGAGTAGCATGCATATGCATAAGTCTAAAACTCCTTTGTCAGAAATTGAACTTTGCACGCACCCAAAAGTTTGCGTCTAATTTTATGCATCACTCGTTCTTATGTCGTTTACTGATTGGTGATGTTAAGTCCTTTCTACACGTAGAGCCTCCAACTCTCATCTATCCTACGCGTGTAATTCACATATTGTGCCTACCCTATTCTAAAATCAACCCTTATAGATGATAACAAATCACTTATTTAATTAATGAAGATGATAAGATGATAATTTTCATGTGCTAATCACAGTTAATAATTAATAATTACCAATTGAAATAATGATCCCTTCTGCTTGACATTAGAGCAAACATTTGGCGATGTAGCGTAGGAGACTAAATTTCAGAGTGACAACTAATTAACGTAACAACGTAGTGTTGTTCCTGTTTCTTTTCCACTTTGAAAATGTTCACATCGATACCTAACCTGTTGGTTTCTGAAAACTAGATAGGTTTATGCTGATTCACAGTGAATCAATTTATCTGTACGCATATGTCTCTTTCAATTGGTTAAGGCGTAACAACAGAAGACGACTAGGGGCCATATATGCCTACAATAACGACAATGAGGACGAGATTGACTAAGGGATATTTTTAACTCAAAAAGGAATGAACCAAATGATTAAAGATGATAGGTGGTTAGCCATGACAAGTGTTGACAAGTATATATTTGATTTCAGCATTTTGTTCTTGAAGCTGTGTGTGTGTGCATGCGGAATAATAGGACAATAAACATATTGCTTGTAAGGTTGGAGAGGTAAATTATACATGTAAAAGACCAGAAACCACTAACACAATTTGTAACACAGGTGCTAAAAACATTGATTGAGAAAGTAAAAAATAGAAAAACTGTTTAAAAATATTTTGTGTTTCAAATATAACTTTTTCATTTAAAATGATTAGGAATATTTATTTAATGATATAAGGTGTATTAACTATCTTCTTAATATACTTGAAGGATGTAAAATAATTAATCTACTTTCTGGGATAAAAGTAACCTTGCAAAATTAGGTGATTGAAATGAGGAAAAAACCCACGCGAAGCAAATAATTAGAAAAGGGATATCTCCAGCAATTTCAGCCTTAAGCTTGCAGACAAGTTGGCAAAGAAATTATTATCTCTGTATTTGTGGATGAGAATAGACGATTCCAATATTCGAAAGAAAGCTTAAACCAGAATTCTTGAAATTAACAACAGTAATAGAGGCTTTATAAGCACATTCAATTTAAATATTTATCAACTTCAATACACAACCTATGATCATTACCCTTATAGGGATATATACCAATCAACCCATTCTTTATTATGTAATTAGAACTACAATTATATCAGGGATATTGAGATTGTATAATATCAAGGTTTTTGAGAGTTTGTTCAGTTAACTTTGTTAGCCTTTGCACTAATTATCAAGTTTTTATTAGGATCAATAAACCAAGATGTCGCCAAAGTTAAGAGCTTGGAAAACTCAAGGTATGTTTTTACAACTTCAGCCTTTTATATATATATATATATATATATATATATTATCTTCATTCGGCTTCTCTATTTGTTTCAAACCCATGGAAATCTAAAGCAACATGGTTCATGTGGATTATTTTGTCGAAAAAGATTAACCAAAATTTGAAAATATTAATCATTCAGTATAATGTTCAGGCAATAGTGTTGGAAAAATTGAAAGGAAAGGTCAAAAAATTAGTATCATGTGTCTAGTAACAATTTAATATTTCATCACACAAATAATATATATGAATTTTAATTATTTTAAAATGTGAGGGTAATAAGCTCTTGGCAGAGATGATTTCCAATGTTGTTCACCCATGTTACAAGAAGAAGAAGAAAAAGATGGTGGAGGAGGAAATGAGAGTAAATGGTTTGTCCATTAAAAAATTAATCTCACATAAATGTTTCAAATTAAATATTTTTTCTGATTTAAAAGTAAAGTTACGTTTTTTCCTCTCTATTTAATCAACACGCGACTTGTTCCCCTTGAAACTTAAAAACCACTTACAGATATCCAACAATAAAAAAATAAAAAATCCCAATTAATTTTTTACATGAAAATTTCCAAACACCAGATGGAAATAGATAGCTTTTGCCAGACCAAACTACTTATCCTTTGGTAATCGAAACCCTCTTTGGTTACAAACAAGTGATGTAAACTGCTTCGGAAAGAAAATTGATCAGGTACGTGCTTCAATGGTTTACATGGAAAAAGTTCAGTATTTATTGTTCGTCAAATTTCAAATTTCCCTTTTCTTCACGCAATCCTATATTTATGAATGTAAATTTAACTGATCAGTTCCAAGCATAAAAATTTCTTTCTGTTTACCATTTCTCGCCAGCATTCTGATTCTTGCATCAAGTTTTACAAGTTCCAAGTCTAAAACATGTTGTTTTCGCAAGTCTTACCTCTAATTTGTATCATGATTTAACGTCACAGATGTGAAGGAGTGCAGAGAAGCTCCGAAAAGCATAAACTTCCATGATGAGTACCATAGAACACTAAGGACAAAGCCCTATGTTGATTTCTACAGTAAAGTTCAACTACTTGCAAACCAGCCTGACAATTTTTCGGAAGTCCTCCTTGAACCTTGCCAACAAACTATATCTTCCATTGTTGATTCAGGAACCCTTTCAAAGACACCAAAACTCAAAAACCTTATGCTAAGTTACTTTGACATAAGTGCAGAGGCTTCACACATTTGCTGTAATCTTCTCAAAAGCATCGACCAAGTCCACTCTTATTACCAATTCATTCAAAGAGTTCTAGACATTAAGGATGGTGACTCTTTCGAAACTTTTGAAGTAATCATCTTTGAGCTAAGCTCATTCACCTACCCAAATGACCCGTTTTCAAACCTTAAAACCCATGACTTCAAGCTCATCAATGATAAGCACTCATCAGTCTTGTGCCATCTAAAGTCAATGAGAAAAAGGGTGGGAAGGAAAATTAAGCTCATGAAGTACTTGATGAAGACATCATGGTTTTGTGTCACTGCAGCTTGTGCCTTAGTGGCAATCACAGCCATGGTTATAGCCACACATACTCTGACAGCAGTAATCTTGGGCCCAGCAATTCTCAGCTTCCCATTTAAGCATCTTAAGAGAAAGCTTAGAGGCTGCAAATTTTCAAGAAAAGGGTCTCTTGGTAAGGTTTATGAGCAGCTTGACATAGCAGCCAAGGGAACTTACATATTGAATAGAGACTTTGACACAATGAGTAGACTTGTAGCTCGGCTTCGTGATGAAATTGAGCATAACAGGGAAATGGTGCAGTTCTGTTTGGACAGGAAAGAAGATAAGTTATCTTTTCAGGTTGTGAAGGAGCTTAAGAAAAGTGATGTAGGGTTCAGGAAACAAGTGGAAGAGCTTGAAGAACATGTGTACTTGTGCCTTGTAACAATAAACCAGGCAAGGGCCTTGGTCATTAAAGAAATGAAAAGATCCGTATGATGTCAAAAAATAGAATTTAATCAAATTTTTTTGTTCTGTTAAGGTATTATTATTATTACAAAACAAATAAAAAATAACAAGTGTGCTACGTTAAAGTTCTTTTTGCTCAAAATTTCAAGCTCTTTAAAGTAACGTTTCAGGGGACATTATATTATTCATAATTTGTTATTTATGATTACTTCAGATGGAACTTTGAGTGTGACACATGAATCTCTCGATATGCAGAATGAAATATAGTAATCCTCTTCATTTTAGTGGTACTACTTTGTTACATTTCCCATTATAAAATTCGTGAGCACTATTATATTTCCATTGATTGCCTTAGACATTGGAAGTTACAATTTATCGCTGGACGCAGGCCATGTTCTATCTTTGTAATCATTTACAAAACCCAAATTGGGGTTAACAATCAGAAATACACTATCATTGATTTAAATTTGTTACTAGAAATTATCATTGAAGTATCACATGATCGACAAAGAAAATTGTGACATTAATCTTATAAATAAACTAAATTATGGTAACTTGTATACAGCCAAAAAAGGAGCATTTATTCTTTCACCACCCTTTACGTACTCCATAAAATATTTTATCCCATCTTATTCCTGAATAAAAATATATTAAAAATCCTAAATTTTTTTCCTCTTTCTTCACACAACGTCCCTCTTGATCTTCATGCTCTAATCTCTATCATCTTCCTCACCCATCACTAATTTCATCTTCACAAAATTATTTTGGATTGGTCATTCAGTATGCATTACCGGATCCGGAAGTATATACAAGATTACCTAATCCAGTATGTAAATTTACATACATACTGGATTGTGTAATCTGGTATGTAAAATTACATGCCGAATTGGCTAATCTGGAAGTGCATGCTTTTTTGTTTGTTTTTATTCAGGTTTGTTATGTGAGGGTTGTATGCAAGCCCCAAAGCATATACTATGTCCATGTCAGGAAATATGGGCTACATTGCTTCCAAGTGATGAAGGTATAACAATAAAGATAATGGATGTGCATCTAGCTTTCGAACAAATTCACCCGTATGTGCAACTGGCATAACAAAACAGATAAATAATGGTTCTGAAAAAGCCTATTATTACAGTTCTTTTAGGCCTTAATCAAAAAATAAAAAAATGCTCCTCAACTGTAGAATTTAAGAAGTCTAAGCCCATTCCAATAAAAGTATCAAACTTAAGACCTAGATAGCATACTCGTGTTATCTCTATCTCTATGATGATTGTTTGAAATGTCAAAGAATTTAACAAGATAAAATCTCAAACTAAAATATTGGATTTATCATGTCATGAGACCAATGTACATTTAAAACTTTAACAACTAAATAGTGTAAGTGATGCACACAATCATTGAATGCAACCAGAAAAATAGAAATTGATGCACATTATCATTTTCATGTTTGTAATTGCTGGTATCTACAAACAACCTTGACACAGTGTTGTTGACAATGTTCTCTTATCAAAGTTGTCATTTTATCTCAACAATTATATATAACTTTAGTCAATAATAAAAAACAAAAAAACATGTGTTTTAGGATTGGTCAATCTAGTATGCATTACTATATCTGGAAGTGTGTACCGGGATTATCCATTCTGGTATGTAAATTTACATATCATATTAGGTAATTTGATATACACTCACAAATTCAGGAGTGCATTCCGAATTGACCAATCCGAAAACAGTTATGTGAAGACGAAATTGGTGATGGGTGAGAAAGATGATGAAGTTAGCGATGTGAAGGTCAAGAGGGACGTTGTGTAAATAAAAAAAATATTTAAGATTTTCAATATATGTTTATTCATAGTATGATGAGGATAAAGTGTTTTATGGGGTGTAGGAAGAAAAAAGGAGGTGTAGGAAGAAATGCTCCAAAAGTGGTAAAGAAAAAAAGTATTACGTGATCGACAAAAAAAATTGTAACATTAATCTTATAAAAAATTAAATTATGGTTACTCGTATAAAGCGAGAAAATTAGTAAAAAGAAAAGTAGTAAAGAAAAACGTGTCTTTATTGACTCTGACAATACAAAATACCAAATGGAGAAAAAGAAAGACGATGAAGAAAATTGTGTCCATAGGAACTGTGCCATTTAACAGAACTCAATGATTTCTGTAAAGCGGTGGAAGTATGAGAATATTAGAAGAAACAATGAATCATAAGTAAATGTTTATTTATTTAGTTTTATTTTATTTTTTTAACATGATAATCGAAACCTTTTAATGTAATTATTGTAAAATTACATATGAATAAGTAAATATTGATACTTTTAATTTATGTGTAATATTATTTATAAAAATAATTATATTAATGGCATTTGATAGAATGAAGAATTTATTAATTTTTAAAATAACTATGTTTTATTTTAAATTTGAGAAATTTAATTAAATATTTTCTTAATATAAAAAAACATTTAAGTATTAATCCAACAATAAATAAGATAATATCACATGATGATAGAATTGTTCGTGTGACCACATAAATATCAGGTGAGAGAGAAAATATAAAACCGTGAATTATAAATTTAAATTTAATTATATTTTAAGGATATGACAAATTTAAGAATTTTTAATTGGATTTACAATAAAATTTTATAGTTTATTGAAGTAATTTTTATAGTTAATTGAAGTGTGAATTATAAATTTATGGTTTAATTGTGTTTTAAGTTTTAGTAAATTTAAGAATTTTAAAATTGAGTCTATAAATTATTTTTATAGTTTATTGTAATTTAAACTTTTAATTAATTTTTTTTGTTTACTTCTTTTATTATCTTAGTGATGTGATTTTTAAGCATAATTATTATTTTGTCATGTTAACTTGTTTAATTAGTCACATGTAATTTTATTATTTTAAAATTATATAAATTGTAATTTTTTAATTTTTTAAACATGACAATATATTGATATTGTTCGATTGTCGTCACATGTAATTTTATTATTTTAAAATTTTATAAATTATAAATTGTAATTTTTTAAATATGATGATATAAAGATATTGATAAGACAATATTTTATATGTTTTGGTTATAGTCATTAAGAGATTATCATTATATATATATATATGACACTAGTTTTACACATCAACTATTTGACATCACTTTTATCCCAAAAGCTTAAGTCAATGATGCTATGAGTATTTATTTTTACATAGTGTTTAACTTTATCTATTTTATCAAATATAAAACTTTGACTCACACTTAGACTATTACTAACAGTATGATGATATGACAATATGAAGATACAACGATATAACGATATGATATAATAATATGATAATATAATGATATAACCATATATAATAATATAACTATATGATAATATGACGAGACAAATGTTTTATATATATAATATATATATATATATATATATATATATATATATATATATATATATATATAACGGTATAATAACGATAAAATTATAAAATCATAAATTATAAAATTTAATTTATTAAATAACAAAATAAATAAAATAACATACGACGGGAATTCGATAAAATAACAAAAAGGACATGAAAAAATAATAATTATGGTAATAACTTCTAAGTACATCACCAAGTTAATATAAAAAAATAAATTCAATTCAAAAATTTATATTTATTTAATACACAATAAATCATATCAATTTATTGAGGACTTAATTAAAATTTTAAATTTATTAAAAACTTAAAATATAATTAAACTTAAATATAAAGTCGAAAAAAACGAACTAATTTATGAAAGTTTGTATTATGGAAAGGAGTAAACAGGATATTGGTAAAATCTATAATTTTAAAGTAATTTGAATACTATTAAGTTGACCGCAAGTCGTATTTGCACTGCCATGGTAGCATTGAAGCTGAGAATAGCTTAGGTTGGGGATTTTGTGTAGAAGTGCTTCTCCTCGTGAGGAACGTGAATACACCTTGAGTTGACACGTCGAAGGAAGAACTGGGTTGGAAAAGGGTTTGAACTTTAGGTTTACCAAATGTTCTGTGTGTTTTGGTGACTGGTGGGTCTGCGTGCCAACTGTTTTTTCGTTACAAAACCTTTCGACTACTAATTTTTTCCCTCGCTCGTTGAAGGCCCACTTCCCACGTGTTAGCATGGATGCCTGCGCTTTATTACAACTGTTCAGTACCCGATTCACTGGAACCTTCTGTTTCTGCTGCTCCTTCTGTTTGCAAGAAGTAATGGATTAAGAAACTCTGATTCTGATGATGGGTAGTAATGAGATTGAATGTTTGACCCAAGAAGTGTCGGATGGAGTTCTTGATGGTCGGCAGAAGAATGATCACAAGAAAATGGAGATAATAAAGTCACAGGGTGAGGATGAGAAGTTTGGTGGAACCTCTTCTGAGGACGACGAGTCGGTGCAAGTTTCTCCTTCATCAAGAAGAGGTTTGTGCTTAATACTTCTGTCCAAATCACTTTCTTTTGTTAAGCAATTGATTGTTATTACTGTGAAATAGGCACTGCTTTAGATGTGTTGTGCCGTGGTAATAGTGAAGCTGTCTTCAGTGTGTTAAGTATGTTATTGCCTTACTGCGTTCTGTTATTGTCAGATGACTCCATTTTTGTTTGGCCTATTCTTTTTTCTTACCCCTTTTGAGCGAAGGGGAGTTAGCTCCAGCACTGCATAATTCAATAAAATCTTGTGAATTTAGTTGCCGTGTTTTCTTGAGTGAGGAGGGAAAAAGGGAGGATTCTTGTGTAGATAATAAATATGTCCTAGCTCTACAAAATTAATGCCTTGGAGAAAAAGATTACTTCTTTGGTCCTCTTCAAAAGCTTTTATGTGTCCGCTGTTGTTTCTCGAGTCTAAATTACTTGCCTTCCGTGTAAGGCCCTATCCAGATACTCTTTCATATTTATGATATATGTAGTTTCCATTGTGTTTTTGTTTCTGTCAGATTCCTAAGCACAGATAGTTAGTGACGACGAGTTAGTTACAGTAAATAGTTAGTTAGTTAGTTAGAGGGTTAGAAAGGAGTGGTATATTCTCTTTTGTATCAATTGAAAACTGCATTAGCTTTGTAATAGAAAGGGGAAACTCTTTGTTAAAGAGATCTTTCTCCTTGTTCCGTTCATTTTCAGTCATGAAATAAAATAATTCTTTCTCTTCTCTGTTTTGTGTTCTGGGCTCCTAACAGTTTCACAGGTTTAAATCTAAAAAACCGAATTTTAGCTTTATTTCCTTTGAAAATAATTGTTTGCTCACTGCCTACCTTGGCCACAATTGCTATCAGTCTTGTCCTAACGGACTGCTGTTTCTAATTGCTTCGGTTGGATGATTAATTTTTCTGGCTTGTATGTCCCATTCTGTGTGTGAAGGTTTGGAACATTGCATCACAGCCCCTGTTGGAGCTGAAAGGAACCCACTTATAGTTGATGAGGAGTTTATGATTTCTAGATCAATGACAGAAAACAGGGGATTCCCTAAGCGAGACACAATATTGGACAGGCTGTCTGAGAGGGCAAAGGTATATGGCAAGTATTACTGTATGTGAATGATCTTAAATTTCACACTTGTGTTTGCATATTTTTATTCTAGTTGGATTAAGTTTCACCCAAAAGGCTGATATAAATATTTGTTTGCTGTTCATTTCAACCTTGTCTGAAAGATGCAATGCAAATCTCAGAACAGTTCTATTAGTTCTTGTGTGTGTTAGATATATCTTATGATTTCTTGACACATGATTGGTATTTGAAAAATATGGTTACACTGTCTTTGTACCTTTGTTCTTGAAATGGTTCTGTATTAGTCAATTATGTGTCAGAGTTTCCACATTATTTGCATGTTCATAACACTTTCTTGTTTTGCTACTCAGCAACTGATTACTAACTTAGTGAAGATACAAAATGATGGAACTGTTGAAGTTGATCTAGAAAGGAGTGCATCTGTTGCTTCAGAATTGTTAGAGCTCCAATCTTTTGAAGAGTCAACAGTGAGTGGAGGTCTTGGTTCAGAATCAAAAAAAACTGTTCCACGGTTACAAATTGTCATACTTGTGGTTGGAACAAGAGGCGACGTACAACCTTTTCTGGCCATAGCAAAGAGACTTCAGGCATGATTGGATTTTTTCATTCAATTCATTTTGATACACACAGCACATGAGAATTGCCATTAAATCATCATAATCTCTGTTACTGCTTCTTGCATTTTGTATGGTGCAGGCCTCCATAATATCTTCATATTTGCTTCAATGTGAGCCAAAAATGTGACATTACTTTTCGTGGAAATCACATCATATAAGATTTCATTTTACGTGTTTTGTTCTGAAAGGATTTTGTACCAGTTTAACGTATTAGTATATTATCATCTTGCTAATTTATCATATTGGTATTGGTGATTACAACTTGTCATTGAAATTCTAGATAAGATTTCTTATATTTGGGAAGGAATTATTCTGGTCCAATTGACTTTGAGTTTAAAATCCCTAGGTTTTTTCAAGTTATCTGATTACTGTTAGATGATTTGCTCTGCTGATCTATCTGAAAATTTGCAATGACGTGGTTTTTAACTACTGTTGATGTATCTTACGTCCCGACAGTCAGTTTTGTTGTATTTATTCTTTCTTTCATAGATGAACTAATATTTACTTGCAGGAGTATGGTCATCATGTTAGGCTGGCAACTCATGCTAATTTCAAAACATTTGTAAAGTCAGCTGGAGTGGATTTCTATCCTCTGGGTGGTGATCCTCGTGTTTTGGCAGGATGTAAGAGGCCCCTTTTTAATAATTCCATTAATATCCAGTCATTTATTCTCAATCTATTTGTACTTTTTGTTTAGCTTGATTTAGCATGATGTGGGAGATCCCTCCTCAATATTTTTCATTAATATCCAGTCATTGATATTGGTTCACCTATTAAAAGGGTATGTAGATTAGAAATCATGCTGGAATGCACCGATATCCCTGGGTACTGAGGAATGCACCGATATCCCTGGGTACTGAGGTGCACTTAATTTCTAATAGTGATTTCTGGAAAGACCAAATTAAATATTTTATAATACTCTAGTAGCTGTAAGGAAGATCTTGCTTTTATACCTCAAGTTATTAATATATCTTACATATCTAAATTTCCAAGTGTTAATAATAAGCTCAACGATGCAAAATAGATACACTAACATATCTTGCTTGCCTATAACTATGTTTGAACCTAAAACATATCTAAAATAGATAAGGATGTATTATGTATGCTAGCTATAATAACTACCAAGAAAAGAAAATATGTTTTTGGAGCAAGGATTTTGAAAGCAAATCGAGATCTTAAATAACCAGTTGAATTGTAAGGTAAAAAAAAAATAAGAGAGTTGATAGAACTGAATAAAAATTCAAAGCCTAACAAAAACATTTCCTTTTAAAATCTTCACTACAAAAAGTCACAGGTCTGATCTCTCTTTTAATACAGTTAATTAATCTACAGTAATTCTTGCACTCATAGTCATATGAAATAGCAAACCTTAAGGTAATTAAAAATTGTAAAAAATATTCGCATTTCATTCTCATATGGCTAAGCATATGCAAAAGGTTCAATGATTTGTCCATTGTAGATTAAGCTAACTTAGGCAATGATAAACACCCAAGCACTAGGGGAACCTATCTTTAAAAGCTAAGAAGGAAGAACCAAACACTTAATTTCTCCACCTGATATCATATACTACTCAATATGGGACTTAGGCACCACATAATACCCAAATCACTTTCAGGCAATGACTATGGTCTTTCAAGCTTCAGCTCTGATCTCCTCATGGCTTAGTCTCTCCTATTTTTGTTTTACAACATGCTGAAACAATGTTCATTTTTTGTTTTAATCTAATTCTGCTGTTACTCTTAATCATTTTATAGTGATATACTAAATGAAATATTTAAACAATAGATATGGCTAGGAATAAAGGTTTAATCCCTTCTGGACCGGCTGAAATATCTGTCCAAAGAAAGCAGCTGAAGGCCATCATTGATTCCATTCCTCTTGCATGCACAGCACCTGATATGGAAACGGGTGTTTCTTTCAGAGCTCAATCTATTATTGCCAATCCTCCTGCTTATGGTAAGTGGTTAGGACTTGAGAGCTATTGGGTCTTGTATTTCTCCATTCCCCATCTTATGATTTATTTGTTTTAAGGTTTTATTATCCTTAGTTCTTTTATCGAACCACAATAACCATAAAAGATGTGATATATATGCAAATATGACATTTGGTGGTTCTATGGTTAACCTAGAGACTAGTCTTTGTGCCTGTTCAATAGGACATACTTCTGCTACGTGGATGACTGTTGGACAACATTACGTTCTTCATATAGTAATGATGTTATGTTCCTAGACTTTTTTGTCTAAATGATCAAAAAATTATTACTAAACCTTTTTCAAATGGTCGACCCTGATATTATAGTCAGACATGGCTACTTAGTATTGACAGGTTGAAATGCATCAGCATTTTTCACATGTACATACATGCAATTAATTTTAAATGCTCATAAACATAATGTGAGGTCGGGCTTATCTCATCAGGAGCAAAAACGGAAAAGTAGAAGTAGAAATAAAGAAAATTAAGCTATTTCACTTTTTTTCTTTAAATACTTCTTATATGAATATCACACTCCAATTTATAAACAGAAAGTGTTATCAATGTACTGGAAAAAGGAAAAAAATTATGTATTAAAGGGACAGTAGGAATACAAGAGTAGCTACCGACATTGAATTATGAAATTCAGGGGCTTTTCACATTCAAAGCCTGAAGAATAAAGTCCATAAGAAAGTTGTTTTTTAAGAAAATATCTTTTTCATTTTAGGAGAATATTGTTGTTTTATTTACGACTTCAATATCTGCAAATTTTCCTGTACTAAATCTCGTGATCCCTGTTTGCAGGACATGTACACGTTGCTGAAGCCCTTGGGGTGCCCCTCCATATCTTCTTTACAATGCCATGGACGTGAGTTTTAATTGTTATATAAGCTGTCACTTTATTTCAGAAAGATAAAGTTTCATAACAATATATAAATACTTTTTTAATTCTTGTATCGATTTTTATTGATCAAGTAGTATAGTAATGTTTTAATTAAAACCGGTGACAACTGTATTTTCAAATATTCAGATAAATGCAACATTCTTATAGCTTCACTTCTTAGTGCTTTCTTTAAATATTTGAGGTCACTTAAATAACTTTTGAATATGCAGACCAACATATCAGTTCCCCCACCCTTTAGTACGTGTTCCTCAAAGTGCTGGTTATTGGGTATGTCCTTTGCTGACACAATAGATACTCTGATTTTGATAATTTTATAAATAGTTTATGGCTGGACTGCCTCACGACCAACATACATGTTTCAATGTTTGCTTGCCATCTCCAGCTGTCCTATATAATTGTAGATCTGCTGATATGGTGGGGAATGCGAAGAATTATCAATAACTTCAGGAAATCGACGTTGAAGCTTTCTCCTATTGCATACTTCAGTATGTACCGTGGATCAATATCTCATTTACCGACTAGCTATATGTGGAGTCCTCATGTTGTTCCAAAACCAAATGGTATGCACTAGGATTACAATATTATCTGATGGCCTCGTCATACTTTTTTTTGAATGAGCAATCATTTTAAGTCATTGAAGGAGCAAATAGATAGCTGTTTCTAGAGAACTGAAAACACATTAACTGTTGACTTGGATTGTGAATCTATATTATGAAGCTATCTTTTGAAATTTAATTACTGAATGAGTTTTATTATATAATATATGAATTTATAAAGGACGACCTTTGTAATTGCTTGGGTTCAAATCATATTTCAATCAATTTTTGTCCAAGTTTAAGCATTAAAGAGACTTCACATGTATCAAGGATAAACTATAAAGTACAGTATGCATTTTATGTTAATAATACTATTATTTGTAAATGTTAGAGATAAAAATCATTGATGGGCCTCCTCTTAACATCTTTAGTCTTTTGAAGAAATTATTCTTGGCAGTAATTACTAGAGCCACCTTAGATGATTGGTAGACATTTTTTGGTCGGAGTCCCAAATTTGTTCCTTGTAGCACTAATAACATTTTACAAATGTGCAGACTGGGGCCCTCTAGTTGACGTTGTTGGCTATTGTTTCTTGAGCCTTGCATCAAAGTATCAACCTCGGGAAGATTTTGTCCAATGGATTAAAAAAGGGCCACCTCCTTTGTATTTTGGGTTTGGGAGCATGGTATGGTATTTCACTTGAACTATCAGTATTTTCATGAATTATCTCTAATAATGAACTTTATTTTCAAAAAATAGCGTAAATTGCCAATTTAATTGTACCTTGATGTCTATTCCCTGAATTTAACAAAATCTCAGATAAGCTTTTAACATACTTTAGAATATCATTTAAGTTTCTAAAGTCAACTCTTTTTTTCTCCATTTTGGCTCCTAAACATATGTTAATATTATCACTTAGGTCCCTGGACTGGAGACCAAAAATGAAAAAGAAAACAGATTAATTTTAGGGACTTAAGTGAAAGCTGATAAAGTTTCAAAGATAGATTAGAATTATTTTTAGTTTGCTGGACTAATATGACAGAGAGAAACAATTTCAAGGACTAAATTGGTCGTTTATTCTTGGCTTTTCTGTTTGAATAGATGGGGGTGTAGAAATGAATGGAAAGTTGAGTGAGAAAATTGTATGAGATGTGAAGAAAGTGAGGGATTTCTGGGGATGGTTATTAAATTACTAATTTACCTTTTTGTTCAACATTTGGTTTTTTAAAATAATTCTATTTATATAGTTTTTCTTTATTTTTTACAATTATTGGCAATTAATAAATATTGTTTTTAAGAAATAATATTTTTTTAGCTAAAAAATTAGTTGTTAAAAAACCATTTTCTCGTTAAAAAAATTAGTTGAGAAGCAAAAAATAAATTATTTCTTAAAAATAATATTTATTAATTGCCAATAATTGTAAAAAATAAAGAAAAACTATATAAATAGAATTATTTTAAAAAACCAAATGTTGAACTAAAAGGTAAATTAGTAATTTAATAACCATCCCCAGAAATCCTTCACTTTCTTCACATCTCATACAATTTTCTCACTCAACTTTCTGTATAAACCATCTCATATCACCTATATCAAACACAATTCTCACAAATCAACTCTATAAAATCCTTCTAAATACACCCTAACCAAATAATGGCATTATTCATTGGAGGATGAAAACTTTTCTTCAGGTAAATGAAACGTGATGTTTCATGCAAGGATTTTTAGGTTATTTTTCCTTCCAAGCGTGACACATTTGATGCTTGAGAATGGTGCAATCTATTTTTGTATATCACCTTTGGATTGTGTCTTTGCCTTGATTATTCATTAGATAATCTGTTCTCAATCACACATTGGGCAGAATCATAAAGAGTACTCAAGATCCTCGATATTCATATTCAATGGAGCACTATTCCCAATGTCTCGTATAAAAGAGCACTATTCCTTGAGCTTATAAAATTAATCCATTTGGTGTCTACAGAAAATGAGTACTTATTATTATGATTCTGACCTTTCTGACTATTAGATCCACATATGTGACTCTGGTCAAGATAATTTCCTTTAATTATTTTCTTGACCATCCATAATTTGGGTACACTTTGATTGTACATGTCCTATAAAGAAGCGTTATAGTTATCATAGAACCAGTGCAAATGTATAATTGGCATATTTTCATCAATAACTTTCAGCAATACTCATAACTTCGTAAGCTCATGAACTTGACATTTTATACGTTGATGACACTAAGCAAAATTTTGAAATCCTCTAAAAAAGTTTGATTTTCTTTTTCAGCCTCTTGAAGATCCTAAAGGAACAACAGATGTTATATTGGAGGCACTAAGAGATACGGAACAACGGGGAATTATTGACCGGGGTTGGGGCAATCTAGGGAATTGTAAGTATTTCATTCCATTTTTGTTTTGCACTTAGTCGGTATTTTTTTTTCAAAATACTTACTCCATTTGTGGAAATTTTTGTCCGCAAGTGTATCTAAGACTAAGACCTGCCTCAAAATTTTCCTTAATATTAATTTTTTGTCCATTAATCACTTGATTCAGTGAGAACTTTCTGTTGAATTGTTTGCTGTTCGTTGGCCTTAACTTCGAAGAATGGATGCCTTTTCTCGTGACATGTTTTGTGATATGCTTTGAGAAAATTATATATTTTCTTTCAGTTAATTTTAGGTTAAATTAGTTCCATTTGCATTTTGTTGTCCATTATGCAGTGACTGAACTTTCTGACGACGTTTTCCTTCTGGAGGAATGCCCTCACGATTGGCTCTTTCCTCAATGTTCTGCTGTGGTGAGTTCGAATTTATCTTTTCTTGTGGGTTTTTTTTGGAAAAGCAAGAAAATGCTTTGGAGTTTGTTAGAGTGGTTTATTAGTCAATGCTAGTTGAAGCCTTTTTTACTTTGATTCTTAATTTCACAATATAAATTTTTTGCTGCGATAAGTTCGTCAAAGAAAAAAACTTAGAGAAAGAGGGGATAGGGAAAGGGGTTGGTGGAGAATATTTTGGCATGCTATTAACTGGAATATATTTTGGCACAAATTTGCAGGTGCATCATGGTGGAGCGGGAACCACCGCTACAGGATTAAAAGCGGGGGTAATTAATGTTCATTAGTATCTTAAGATATTTTTCTTTTACATAATCGAATGATTCGTTTGAATTTCATAGAATTTAATGACAACATAATTCTGGTGCTAAAGAACAGTTTTTGCTTCTATTTTTTTGTTTTAATTTGAATACTATACTTGCAGTGTCCAACAACCATAGTTCCATTCTTCGGAGATCAATTCTTTTGGGGAGAGAGAATATATCAGAAAGAATTGGGACCCGCTCCAATTCCAATATCTCAGCTCAACGTTGAGAATTTATCAAATGCCATTAGATTCATGCTCCAGCCAGAGGTGAAATTAAATTCTATTCATCCCTCTTTTTGTTTCCTCCAACATACTTAATAAACATAATATAATACTGGTGCCATTGGTTTAACTAATAATAATATTGATAGTTAGTGGATAATAAATGTTCAGGTGAAGTCTCGGGCAATGGAAATTTCTAGGTTGATTGAGAATGAAGATGGTGTTGCTGCTGCGGTTGATGCATTCCATCGCCATCTGCCCGATGAGTTGCCGCTGCCATCTCCATCTCCATCTCCGGTGGAGGATGAAAACTTGAATCCTTTACAGTGGTTTTTTCTCCAACTTGGAAGATTTTGTTGTGCTCCTTGTGGTGGTGTGTAGCTTTTGTGCATTGATTGTTTTTTCATTTTCAAAATTCATTATAGAATTACATTTTGTAGGCTTCATAGCGTTTTGCTTTAGTATTCCATTCATTTTGTAAAGTCTCTACTCTGAGGGCGTGCTAACAGTTAGTATTCATGTATGATGTATATTTGATTTGATATCCTCCCCCAGGTATAGGTTCGGTCATTAGTGATAGATACGGGTAAAAAAATAATTCATGTAGCGATTGGTCCAAATGCTTCTGTATGTTTCCAAATTTCATAGTTGATAATAATATGATGCAGGGATTTTGTGTTTTGCTTTCTGTTGTATAGATGTTCTCATCACTGATCCAAATATCAGGGTAATGACAAAAGATAAAGTGCATTATGGTAGGATAATTTGCCCAGCCATCAATTATAGTAACTACTACAATCTCATTCTGAAAATATTCTAAGCCTGTCACTGAACATGTTTCTTTCTCCAATTGGCATCGTTGCTTGAACTTTTAGGATTTGACTAGTTAGTTGTTATAATGCTGACCATCTTTTTCTCATTTTCAACCGATGAAACGGTGGTGGCTTATGGAATCTTTGATACTTAAATTAGTTTCCATGATCTAATTTTTTCTTGTCTGTATGAGATGCACTCAAGAGTTTCTTACTCTCCTTACACGTTATTTTTGTAATTAACAAAATATTTATCTTCCAATTACTTTAATCTACTTTTTTTATCTATGTACCTGACTCGCTTAATTATCTATTTCTTTTAATCTATCCTCTTTTATATCAAATATTTGACTTGTTCATTGTAAATCTGAAATATAATTTGAATATTGAAAGATTTTATTATGATATATTTATATATTAAAAATATTTGTAATTATTATTTTGAATTAAATTAAATTTAAAATTTTGATCATGCGGTAAGTAAACTAAAACACTAATATTGAGTAAAACAATTCGTTCATTTATATATTTTTTGTCTTGATAGTTTAATTTAGGAGGTGCTTGATTAGAAAGAATAGTTTTTTAGAATAAAGTTGAGAAAGTATATTTCTTATAATTAGTTTATTTTAAAGGTTTTGCGTTTCTGGTAAACAATATTTTTGTTGGAATGTTTCATTTTCTGTAAAATTATTTTCAAGAGAAGTTAATAATTTAAATATTCCTCGAATTACTCTACATTGATTCTAGTCATTCTCATAACTGTAGGAAGTATTATTCTCACAATTCATTAGTTTCAAAATAAAAGCTTTACTTATACCAAACACTCCTCATAATTTTCTTAGGTTTTATTTATTAAACTATCTTACCATTTGGTTTACAAATAATTCTACAAATTTATCAGAACATGCCCAAATTATCCAAATGCACTTAAAATAACCAAATAATTGTGTTGTTTTCATTATACTTGATAAACGATTATGGGAAAAGAAAAGAAAATGAATTTTTTTTTATAAAATAAATTTAACTTATGTAAACCACTTTTTAAACTCTCATTTACATTTTTCAAAAGTTGAATTGAAGTGTATAAATTAATTAAGGTTGATGAGGAAAAAAAACTTGACTTGTTTTCGTATATTTAATTAATTTTGTTTACTCGTCTAATTTTTGTGTGCTAAGAAACAAATTGTCTAAACTAATTAAAACATGTTAAGAAAAGTTAAATTCTCTCGTTTAATTGATGGAATCATTAAAATTGTATTGAAGGTAAGAGTTACAATGTGTATTTTGTAATTTTATTTATAACACTCTTTAGAATTCACTTGTAAGCATTCCCAGAGGTCTGAATCCACAAGTCGGAAGAAAAGACATAGACACAGCTTAATTTTTTTAGTATTAGAGATAATTTTGTTATATTACACACGGGTATTTTATTTTTAATTATGTTTAGTTTATGGTTTAAAATTATTTTGAAAATTTAAATAAACACATGAAAAACAAAAAACACATTCTGAAATATTATCTATTTATTATATAAAGAGATTCTTTTGTCCACTTTTTTTATAATTTTTTTTTCAAGTGATATATATATATATATATATATATATATATATATTTTTTTTTTTAACTTTTTTTTTTTTTATATTTTTTTTTTAAAGATATATATATATATATATATATATATATATATATATATTTTAATTTAACAGTTTTTTTATTTAACTACTTTTTAAAATTAAATAAATCAAAATTATTTAAACAATAAAAATAATTAAATATATTTATTTTTATAGTTATAGCTTTATTATTTTTTGTTTTTACTAATATCCTATTATGAAAACAACTGTAACAAAGAAGTCCAAATGTAATAATCTATTATGTAAATTTATTTTTTAATATAATATTGAAATTTATTTTAATATGATTTGTTAAATCAATATGGGAGAACTCGGATATGTTTAAAATCTTATATTGATTAAAAATTAAAAAAAGTTATATATAAATACAAACTATCATTATTAAATTTTATAAATCTGAATTAAACATGAATTTACCTTTCAATAAATTCTTTTATTTTGAAACACATCTTATCATACCTTTCTATTAATAAAAACAAAGGATAAAGTATCATAATCTTTTTCTATATTTTCTTTGTACACAAATACATTTGTCATATTATAAGTTTCCTTCAATTCTTTCCTTTATGATTTATCAAGTTACACGTGTACATTTCTAATTAAATAGTAAAGCGTGAATTAATTAATAATTCGATAATAACTAGCCTACTTCTATTAAATTCAAGAGTATTCTAATAACATGATAAAAACGTAATAAATATTTTGGCTATTTTTAAATACCAACTTCCCCTGAAAGACCCCCGCAACTCGATTCCACTCTTCCGGTCAGTCTTCACTTCCACCCACTCTCAAATTCCTCAGTCTCACTCGTAGTCAATGCGGTGGCCGGCGAAGAACGCCGGCCTGGGCATAGCCGCCATGTCCTACATCACCGTCGACTACCTACGCCACCTGTCCCCGACGTGGCACTCCCGGCTGCAACCGGTGCTGTGGTCCCTCCTCGCCCTCGCCGCTGTGGTCCGCGTCCCCTCCTACCGTCACTGGTCCGCCGAGTTCCGTTCGGCGATTCCGTTTGTCGCCTCCATGCTCTTCATGCTCTCCGCGCTTCTCTTCGAAGCCCTCTCCGTCCGCTCCGTCACAGCCGTCCTCGGCCTAGACTGGCACCGGTAACTGTCTCCCAATCCAACTCCGTTTTCTTTCCTTCTTCTGTTCGTTGCAATGCGTAGGTCAACGTTGTTTCCTTTGTCGTGATTCTGTGTTGATCTTGTTTAGATTTTGGAAAGTGGATCTCGTTTAGGTGTGGGATGCAGATCTATATTTAGTAGTATTTTTAATTCAACTGCTTTTGGATGCTTCCTGTGATATCTGTTTGGCTAAAATAAGATAACTAGTATCAATGTATCTCTTACACTTAGTTATAATGACTAAAATTTAGTAGTCTTAATTTTAGTTCTTAATTAACTCTGTAAAGAACTCCTGATTTTATAGTTTTCAATAAAATTTTAACTGTAAGATTGAAAACGTTGGAAAGAATATTTCAGGGAATCTGTTACTACCACAAGTAGCAAGAAGTAAGCATCAATCAACTAACACAAGTGCGTTAAATAAGAATACTGGCATTGATAATATCAATTTGAAAATCACATTAACAACGGGCTATTAGGTTTTGAGTAGTTCACCGTTAACATAAATCACAATAAAAGACAAGCCAGGTGTGGTAGAGAGTGTGTATGCGTTACTTTTACATGGACTTAACTTCAATGGAGTGTTGTAATTTCTATTTAAAAATAAAATGCGTTTTTCTTTTTCTGACAGGAATACGCCTCCTCTTCCAGATACGGGTCAATGGTTCCTCTTAGCATTGAATGAGAAACTTCCGAGTCCAATTGTTGAGATATTACGAGCTCGAATCATTGGACTGCACCATTTCTTGATGTTGTTTATGATGCTGGCGTTCTCTGTGCTATTTGATTCTGTGAAAGCTCCAGGCCTCGGATTAGGTGCTAGATATATGTTTACCATGGCAGTTGGCCGCCTTCTTCGTGCCATAACTTTTGCATCTACAATTTTGCCATCAGCCCGTCCTTGGTGTGCTGGTTCTCGGTTCAGAGTTCCTGGTTACCCTCATCCTTGGGCCCAAAAGTATTATGTTCCCTATGCCAAAGATCATGATGCTATCAGCCGGTTGATAAACCTAGATACAGCTTATGGTATGTAGGATATTATTTTTGCTGGGTTCTGGCAACTGCTTTTAACTTAAAGTTATGTTCTCATACCATTTACTGATTTAATCTGGGAGTGCTTATGTTATGGCCCATAATCTTTACAAATTTACAAGACTTGGGATTCTGATTAAAGAACCTCTTCCTTTATTTTATATTAACTTTATCATTGGGTAGAAACATCAACTTTGAATTTTAGCTGAAAATTATTAGGTTTTGGACCGTGGAATTATTTGCAGCCACTTGGAGTTTCTTTTGACATGTGCTGTACTTATATGAATTTAGATTTTTCTTATTTGATGTATCATCCGCAAATATAGCTTTTAAAGCTTTTGATCTCAGCTCGATATGTCTGTCATCAATACCGTGCTCTATGTCTGTATGAACCTGTCCACCTTTAGGGACATTTTGCTTGGATGAGAAGATCTTCCAAATTAACGTACTTCTTTTTTCTTAGTTGACATTGGAAAACCAGTTGGCGACTACCAGCCAGATTGGGGTTCAATGAGCTTTCTGATTGATTTTTTGCGACCCACCGTCTCCGAAGGACCTTCATGGTTCAGTCTGTTAAAGAAAGCTGGAGGTGGCTGCAATGACCTCCTATACAGTGGCCACATGCTTGTTGCCGTACTCACAGCCATGGCTTGGACGGTATGATTTAAATAAATTCCAAGATTGCCTTGTGCTTTCATCCGTTGATTGTTTGCATTTGATTTTTTTAGCAGTAGCTTACCTTTGGATCTTTTTTCTTCTATATTTATAATAACTGCAGGAAGCATATGGAGGTTTCAGTTCTGCTCTTGTATGGCTTCTTTTGTTGCATAGTGCCCAAAGAGAAATACGAGAACGTCATCATTACACTGTAGACTGCATTGTAGCCATCTATGTGGGGGTCCTCTTGTGGAAGATGACTGGTTTTATTTGGTCACATGAAGCTAAGTCAAGTAATAGGAGTCTGACTAAGCTGGAGACGATTCAAAGCAGACTAGTCCAAGCTTCAAAAGACTCGGACATTGACAAAGTGAGGGAGCTTCTGAAAGAGATTGAGTTAATCAGTGAAGAAAGCAAGGATCCGACTGGAATTAAATATGCACGGTTGTTTCGTTGTGCCACCATTTTCTTTGCACTCACCATTGTTGTTCTGGCTTTCACGTTGACAAGTGATGGATGATCTTCTGGTGATCCACATTTTTAGAATGCCACAGACGGTTTTCAACTTTCAAGTATTCTAGTATTCTCGGTAATAGTTTTGGAGTCATACAAATATGTACATCACGTAATGAGGCTACCCTCAAATACCCCTGAAGTGAGGATTTAGTGTTCGGTATCATGTACTTTTCTTGATCATTGCCATCCTCTTGTACCACTGGCATGTACGTTATCTTGTTTGAATGAATCGTATCATTTTGAAGAATTGACAACTCACCATGGATAGAAATCAGAATTACCACGTTACATTTGCAATACGAATCTTGATTTACTTTGTTTGGGAAGAATGAAGTGAATAGAATGGTTAGACTTTTATAGTCTTTTCATGTAATTCTTGTACCAAGTGTAAATCATCCATCTCCCTTTAACACTTCTTATTGCGGCTATGCATTGTTTTCTGGCTTGTACGCACCATTTGAACATTTTTTAATCTTGATTCGCAGATCCTCACGAGATCCAGTAGGTAAACTTTTTCATTTACCGCATTACTTGCATCGGGTTCAAGCAACCATGCATTCTCAAACTTGAATGCCCTCTTAGTATTTCTATTTTGCTTGTCAAGTACAATGACTAAGGGTTTCGCAGTGCTTGCAAACTCCTTAACATATGTTGTCACATTTTCTACCATTAGATTTTCCATTCATCTTTCTTTAATTAAAATAATACTGAGTCAAATGCATTAATGTCATCTTAACTTGTAATTTATATATGTGTAAATGTGACAAAGCAATCAATTATGAATACAAAACTTGAATTAATAATACTAAAATTTGAAAATAAAATATCCTACAAAAACTTGTAAGACCGAAATACCTTTTTACAACTTTTCAAATCGACAATCATCTAGGAAATGGACATGTTTAAAAGGTGATATCTCAATGAACAACCTATTCCATCTCAAATTAGATAGTTCTTATAATGATCATAATAATAGTTATTTTTTATTAAAAATACTAGTTGCAATATATTAAAAATAAATTATAAACAACATTATCATCTTTGTTTAAAGTATAATTATAAAGTCACGAAACATGCAAAATATATTTTTAAGAGAAGGTACAACATTAAAGTTAATTATTGTAAGATGAACAAAAATATAAACAAATTTTTCTTCTAGCAATCAAAGTTATTTGATTTAAAATACTTCCTTGGTTTGACAATAGCACGCGGAAATTGTTTTTTATTATTTAATCAACTGTAACATTTATAAAAAAAAAAAAAAAAAAAAGGAAAAGAAAAAGAGAGTTGGAAAATTGGGAGAGTACGAGTCAGATCAAAACAGCAGCTTGGGTTGGACCTTGGAGAGTCCGTTTGTTCCTTCGATTTGTTTTCTTTAGATATTTCTTCTTCTTTTTCTGTCGTTTCATTGCGAACTGATAGTTCGGTATCCAAACACACCTCATCTACATTTTCTCTTCTCCAGCACAAACAAACACGTGCATCTCCTTTCGTTCCCATGGCGATTTCCGTTTCCGCATCCTCCGCGATTTCTTCTTTGAGTTCCGAACGTTCTACGCGCTTGCCGCCATCCTTTACCTCTGCATCTTCTTCCGCCAAACAGTCCTCGCTGCAATTCCCCTCGCGCACGCACCTTCTTCGGATTAGTACTCCACGCGCTCCTACTTCCAAGCGGCCACGATTCCTTCCTCAGGTTACCTAAACTACGCTATCTGCTTTTATTTTCCATTGCAATTGTACGTACGAGTTTCTTCATTGTTTAGTAAATCAAGGAACACGCATAATAATAATAATAATAATTATTGTATTATTGTTATTATTATTATTATTGGTGTTGTGCGTTAATAGTTTGTGAAATTATATTAGTGGTTCAATAGTGGAAATTACATGCGTCGTCCCTAAATATGTATTCCGTGAAATTAGTCGCTGAATGAATGTGTGTTTCAGTAGTCAAATTAATTCTCGAATTTGTGAAGTGAAGAATAAATTGAATGAACAAGTGCAGACTTAAGGACACTGAATATTAATTTTATTATTTAAATTTGTTAAGCTGATCAACAGTTTTAGCCAATTGTGGACTTATAAGTATTTTTGTGTATTGTTCTGTGTAGGTTCAAGCTAAGAAACAAACCTTTAACTCTTTTGACGATTTGCTTGTCAATTCTGAAAAGCCTGTATTGGTTGACTTCTATGCGACCTGGTAAGTTTCTCCCTCCGTTTTCTGTTTTCTCCGTATTTTGCAGGCAGGGTGTTATGCTGGTTTTTGTTAACTGGTGCTTTTTGAGGTTGAAGCTGTCTTATTAACTTGTTATATGATAGCAACTAATGAGTGACCCAAGACCTGGTTTACAGGTGTGGTCCTTGTCAATTCATGGTTCCCATTCTCAATGAAGTAAGCACTCGGCTTAAGGATAAGATACAGGTGGTGAAGATTGATACTGAGAAGTATCCCAGCATTGCTGACAAATACAGAATTGAGGCATTGCCAACTTTCATCATGTTTAAGGATGGAAAACCTTATGATCGTTTTGTAAGTCAATTTCATTTTATTTTTTTCATTTGAGTTATGCTTTCCTCGCACCTGGTAGTTAATCGTGTCTTTGTGACCCTTTATAATATGTGGAAGCTTCTGGTTGTGCTTTGCATTGACTGCAAACACTTACATTTGGCCTAAAATGGCATGACATGGCATTTAAATTTGAATTGTGAAACCGAATTTAGGGTTTCTATTTGAAAGTACATGTCCATTAACAACGAAGCTATGCTCTGGGATATATACTAAACATAGAATTAGCAATGCTACTACTTTTCTTTGGTTTTGTTAGGAATTTGAATTTGTAGTGTGAAGGATCCAAACCATCATAAAACTTCCTTTGACTGCTAAGCCAGCTAATAAAAGAAGTAGCGATCTTTTTGGCCCCTTATTGGGAACTGCCTGAAGTTTGTTCTTATGCTGCAAAAACTTGTAGAGGACTTGCATCTAAAGGAATAATCTCGTTCCTAGTTTTGCTTAAAACTTTGATATTGGCCTATTCACCTTTATATTCTCCTAGGCTTGTTCATTTTAACATAATAAAAGCAAATTTGATTCTATTATAATGAAAAGAGCCTAATCGCTAGTTTAGTTCATCTATCCAATAGTGTTTAAAATAAAGCACATTTGTGGGAAGGTATGTAGCTTGAAATGATCTGGTCTTGAGTTTGTCTGTTTGCAGGCTTTTCTTTGATGTTCTTGAAATTTGTTGGTAATGTTGGTGGAGACTAGACAGATTTTGTTGAGCTGAATCTGTTATTTACTTAGGAATTTTTATTATGAAGCTACATAGACATTTGCTTATTTGACAAAACAAAATAAAACAAGGGTGTTGTCTGTTATCTCCATATTCTAAACATCTTCACATTCTAAGCAAGAAATTTTTTTGGTCTTGATGACTTCCAGGAGGGAGCATTGAATGTAAATCAGCTTATTGAACGCATAGAAGCCGGTCTGAAGGTTGAACAATAACCCTAGTAAGTCTTTATTGTTCCGCTCATTATTATCGTATTACAGATGCTCAAGAACATCTCCCCAGTAATCGCTGTCCTCTAAACTCCTGATTGTTTTAAATTTTTCAGCTTTGATGAAGACAGAATGAAACTTGTCCATTGGAATGTTCGATCATATACATGATGTGACCGACTTGAGGACCACTAGTGGATTCAACCTCATTAGACATTTTTTAAAGTGATCACTTGTAAACCAAGTTCTGAGTTCCTTTCATAAGTTAATTCTTGCCCCTTCTTTAGACTCTGTCTGCATTATTTATACTTCATTTTCATTTTCTGAGGCTTAAAAATAGTGTAAGTGTCCGGAGATTAAAGTTGGTCAATGTTTGCTATACACCGATTGAATTGCATGAGAAATGCTTTATGTGATACACATCCTAAAATGATTTTATCAAAAAAACAAAATTGATTAAACATTAATCCGTACAAGTTTGTAGACAATGCATTGCAAAAAGGTCGCATTAAATGACAGCCTAGACGAGTAGATGGCAAACGTGATTCTTCAACATTGGAGGCCTTGCATTAGCACTACTTACTAATCAGTAAGTATTTTGAGCGGTGTATGTTTAGAGGCTTGTGCGGCACATGAACCTTTTAGGGCCAATGTTTGCACCACAATTGTCTACTCATTTTTGTGCGGACAGAAAGAACAGTCAACCTCAGCAATTCTTTCAAGGTGTAAGACGGTGGTAATACAATTATTTGTCTGCAAATTATCAAAATTCGCCAAATGTCAAGAGTAATTATTTCGTAAAACACATTTCAATATAAAATGTATACTTAAACTTAAAATCAAGACATGTCCAAATTAGGGTGTACAACTGAGTCAGAATTGGATTAAATTGTATAAAAGTTGAATTAAACTAAAAGAAAATGTCCAAATCAATCTGAATTAGGAAATTGTTCAACCAAATTGAAAAAAAATAAATTATTCTAGTTAACTACATTTTGTGCTTGTAGATTGAACTATCTTTAGTATAGTTTGCTACGATCTACATTTTTAAAACAGATTATTTTTCTTTAGAAATTAAACTAATTTAATTATTTCAATTTATTACATACTATACTATTAGAAGACACAGAGAATGTCCTTTTTCAATTAAAATTTATATATGCATCATCACCAACTTTTTATAGACCTTGTATCTCAGGAATTAATATAAAATTGAAAATTTAATACTAAGGGAAATAAGCCATTTTCACTAGTATAAATTGGAATGCCTTCTTGATAATTAATGTTGCAAAAATAACAAACCAAAAAAGTTAATCGATGACTTCAGGAAGAAATGGTGAATAACTACGTAAATTTTTAACTCTAATTATAGTTTAAGTAGTATACTAATAATGTAAATTTTATAAAAATGAATCGAAAAAATAGTTTAATATAATTTTCAATAAGAATTGTTCATTTTTTTTAGTTTAGTTCAATTTACTAGATTTTTTATTTCAGTCCAGCTTTTTTAACACCCTTACCAATGCTTCACAACTAAACTACAAGATAAACTTTAATATCCTCAATTTGAACTAGATTTTATTAACTCAGTCAGAACGATATTGGGTTAATTCTCTTCAAAAGTATTCATAAGTCATTAATATTTCTTAAGCTTTAATCATCTTAAATTTAATGTTTTTCATCCCTGTTACTGTTTGTTTTTTTACGTGTACTAATGTGCCAAAGGCCCCAAAGACACGCGGTCATCCTAATTACTATTTCATGATAATTATACATGCCTCAAAAGTATTAAGACAGTGCAATTGTCTTAAAAACTATCAAAACGGTGTAATTTTGAAGTCATGCTACCTCAATATATTAAAGTTGAATCAAATTCACACGACTTAATTAAAATTTTAAAAGAAAAACTAAAATTGTACAAAGCTGAAACAATTTCAAAATTACATAATTTTGATAATTTTGAAGTAAAAAAATGTATCATTTTGGTGCTTTTGCTCTTTTTTTTTTTCACTATTCTTTAAAAGAAAAAATAATTATATATGGACAAGTAGTATTAATTTGATACGACTTCATAATGAACAAGTTATATAATGCTAAAGCAACTTCATTGCAAATGAATTGAAGTTGTGTCAAATTATGACAACTTCTATGAAAAATGATCTAAAAGTAAAGTTATATCATGTTGGCACAACTTCAGTTATTGAATGAAATGAACTGAAGTCATGTCAAGTTATGATGACTTATGTAAAAAATGATCTAAAAGTAAAATTCTATCATGTTGTGATAACTTTGAATAAAGTGAATTGAAGTCATATTATGTTATAACGACTTCAATTCTCCATAATTGAAGTCATAAGTTATGATGACTTATGTAAAAAATGATCTAAAAGTAAAATTCTATCATGTTGTGATAACTTTGAATAAAGTGAATTGAAGTCATATTATGTTATAACGACTTCAATTCATCAGCATGATTGATACAATTTCAATTTATTTCATTTCAAAAGTTGTAACGACTTCATTTTTAAATATTTTTATAATTTATTTATACATACGACTTATTTATTATAAAGTCATGCCTACTTAACACGACTTACCATATTAGTTAATATTTCGATTAACATGAAATATTACGCTTATACCGGTTCCTCCATCATTACATAATAATAACTTATTTTAAAATAAAATAAATTAAGAAAAACAAAAATATCACTTCAAAAAGTATTAATCATTTTCATCAAAACATTTTAAACTAATTGTACTAAATTCACTTATGAATTCATTTTTCTACAATTTATGACGGAATAATCTAAGTAGACATGGACTAATCAATGAAATACAAAACAAAATAAAAAATACACCATACTAATTTTAAGAATAATTATAAACCACAACCGAGAAAAATTCATAATACTAACAATAAAATACAAAAAATGTAAATCTCTTTCATTTAAAGATTTTAAACTAATTGGTACTAAAATCACTTATGAATTAATTACAGAATAATCTGAGTCGGCATGGAATAATCAATGAAGTAAAAAAAATACACCATACTAATTTTAAGAATAATTATAAAATACAAATAATTAGCAAATTTATTACAACTGACGGGATTTTTCGGTGTTGTGAAAGGGTTATTTAGTAGTTTAAATAACTTCAATCAGAACATTATCATTCTTTTCATTATTCATTATTATCTTAATATACAATAAAATATATTAGTTATATTTATGCTTAGATACCAAATATCACTCAAGCACTGTGTAGGCATGGCAATCATATATTAATCTTGCTCAATATTAAGCCATATTTTAACGGAAATGAACATGGCGTCCCCCCTTCCAATGGGACAAATGGGGGACCAAAAAAAATACAAGATTCATAAGGAAATAAAAAGAACAACAACCCAATCACGGTTAAAATTCAAATGCAACAAAATCCAAATGCATTCTCAAAATAAAATTGTTGACTAACAAATAATATATCCCATTGTTCAAAAAACAGTAAGAAAAAGAAAGAGAGCTTTAAGCTCAGCGCTTCTTAGAGACACCAACAGTTTTACCCCTACGACCAGTGGTCTTGGTATGTTGGCCACGTACACGAAGACCCCAGTAGTGTCTCAACCCCCGATGGTTCCTGCATGCAAGAATAAATATCAATCAGGATGCCCAACATTTAGCTACCTACATTCATCTTTACAACCAAATGTAAAAAGACAATAGTACTGTGTTTTTTGATTCGTGAACAATTTCTGCAGTTTTCTTTCCTAGCTTAGTATTTAGATTCATGAAGTGAAGGCCAGAGAAATGGACGGATTATTTTTCCACTGGACACCCAAAATTTGTACTCTTTGCAATCCGTCCCTCGGGAAAATGGTTAGGAATGAAAGGGTTCCTGGGAATCCCTAATTTGTTTTTTCACTCACAGTTATATAACTCTTTTAAACAAAATTCAATGGATAAAAGGTAATGAAGTAATTTAACTTGTATTTACATATATTTGTATCCAGTTTGATGAAACCGGTTAAAGAGAGGAAGCCTCCTCCTTCCTTATCAATGGATTTGGATGATACCAAAAGGGATGTGACTCTTCAAGTTCTCTCTACATTCCTTTTTTTCATTTCTCTACATGATACCATACACACCCTGACATGCAGACAGTAAGGTTGAAGCATACAACTTAAATTCACATGGCTAATGTCCAACATCAGGTCCAAAGAACAATACTAACATGCTAAATGGTATATTTGAACTCATACTTGTACACATCACTTGTTACCTTCGCAGTTTATAATACATGACATATTTGAACTTTATGAATGACACTAAAGAAGCAGGTTGTCTCATAGTGCATGCAACCATTAATAAAATAAATATAATATCCGGGAAAAAAACATTGCTTTGTTCTCATGCATTTTTTAGTTTTCATAGCTCCAATTCCAATACAAGTGTATATTCAGAAAAAAAAAAGGTATTCAGCATAATTGAAATCAATAATGTTCGAAAATAATTAGTTTCTTGGTATAAGGTTTTTTCAGTGAGCAAAAAGGTGTCAAGAATCCAAAAATCACTCACCATTGCATGATTAACAATCTAATCATTAAAAGTGGAATGTATCAGTTATAGCTAAACAATTTTTTCCATGAAAAACACACAATAAAAAAGGGTATTCACCTGATTTTCTTTAGTCTCTCCAAGTCATCCCTCAACTTCATATCCAATGCATTGGACACTACCTGAGAATACTTCCCATCCTTGTAGTCCTTCTTCCTGTTTAAAAACCAGTCTGGAATCTTGAATTGGCGGGGATTGGCAACCACAGTCATGAGGTTATCCAACTCAGCGGCACTCAGCTCACCAGCTCTGCCAATAAAATAACCAAAACCTAATTCAATTTCAATACAAAACATAACTAATTGAACCACAACACTCTAATGCAACAATAAGCAATTATCAACAAACAATGATAAACTAATGACAATGAAAGTAAAGTAAACCTTTTGTTCATGTCAACATCAGCCTTCTTACACACCATGTTAGCAAATCGTCTCCCTATACCTTTGATTGAGGTAAGAGCGAACATTATCTTCTGCTTCCCATCTACGTTCGTGTTCAAAACACGAAGTATGTGCTGGAATTCCTCATTTGCCACCAAGGCCTAGAAAACAAGGCAAGGATCGGATTCAAATAAAACAAACCAAAATCATAAAAAATCCAACTTCTACACCATATGCAATCATAACCACCAGGAGGATAAGTTCTAAAATTCCTGATTTCAAATCACAGTTAACAAATTCTACTGAAATTCACATTTTTATGATCATTCCAACGAGAAAATAAAAACTTCGAAACACTACAAAAACATGAACCCTAAATATCAATAGCATGAGGAAATAAGAAGAAATAGAAAGCGTCGAACTACTTACCATCTTGAACGCAAGGGATGCGCGATTCCGGGAAGTGATGCGGCTGAGAGTAGGTGAACGCCGTTCCTAGGCTAAAACCTCAAAGTATCAGAAGAGGGTTCTTATATTTCTGGGACCATAATCATGGGCTGGGCTTTATAATGGGCCTGATCCACCCAATACAATTGATGGCCTTCTATATACATGGGCCTAATATTTGGGAGTCCTAATATTGCGCTTGTGTTTGGACCCATCATGATTAATACCTGATGTTGGATTTTCTTAAAATAAAAATCATTTTTAATTATGCATTGACTGTGATTGATATTCTGTATCTCACTTATAAGCAAACAGTTAACATTAATGTCTATTTCTATTTAATTAAATTCGACACGTGGTTAAATATTAATAGCTGATTAATCAGAGTAATAATAATAACACAATTTAAAGAATATTTAAATCCTCATAAAACAAAAAGATACCAGAGAATCGAGTCTTATTTTTTCTGCTGAATTTTGTTGTTTTGTTTTTGGCTGCATATTAAAAGCACGTTATTTTGATATTTTAAAAATAATTTTAATATATTTTAGAATTTTAAAATTAATGATTATTGGTATATTTTAAAAATACAACAAATAAAAATCAGTAAAGAATTCAAATTTCAGAAAATCATTATCACCATATTTAAATTTTTAGTTTTATGGGGAAAAATATTATGAAGTTAATTACGAATTCATTTCTCTTAAGTAATTTAACTGAAATCTTCTCAAAACTCTTTACACATATTGATACTATCAGAAATAAAATTATAGCCTCAACAAAACAATAGGATTAAACTCCATCAAGTCCCTTTCACGTTCGATATGAATGAATAGTCATTTAAATAAATATTTCCTATATTTTTCTTTTATTTTTGTACGATTAATATTTTTCTTATAAAATTTAAATGGGTTATTTGTTACAATAGAAGAACATTCGCATAAATAAGATTTTTATTTTACATAAACTAACAACATTTTAATCATGTTATTACAGTGAAAAAATACTTCTCTGATTCATTATATAATAATAACGAGAGATCTTGATAATTTGCATAAGTGGCCTCTTAAGTTCAGATCTGAATAGTATTATATTACATGTTTAAAAATAATATGAAAAGTTGAATAAGGATATGTCTAAATAACTAAGTTAGGCGGACTTTTTGTGAAGACTTTTAGAAGAAAAAAAATTAAGCTTTTTTTACTAATTAAAATAATTTATAATATAAAAATTAATTTACAAATTTCTTCACGTAATTAACTCATACAAAATAATTTTATTTATTCCTTGTATTTTTTTTTCCTTTGAAAGAAAATCTGTGAAGAATTTGGTTTAAATATACCCTAAATCTTAAATATAATAAAAAAATTACTCCACTAAAATCAAATTGGGGTTAGAAAAGTATTCCAAAATTTAGGTTTTATTAAAAAAAAACACAACACATTCTATCTTTATCATTCTATATAACATATAATGTTAGATTACAAGTAAAAACAATTTTTATTTATATGAAAAGAAATTTAGTATATTCTTAACAACAACAAAAAAGTAGTAAATGAATAATATATTCAATGAACCTATTATAAACATAGTTCGAAAAAAACATTTATAAAGATGAAGTGGATTGTTTAAAATAGTTAAAATAATTATTGAACGAAATAGAGAGAGAACATAATTTATATTTCCCATTACTAACTTTTCTTTAATAATCACTCGATCATTTATAGTTTAATTCGAAATGAACTTGGGAATTTCCCAATTAGGTAAAAACACAAACCAAAAAAAAAACTCTATTTCACTTTGATGGTGATAAAATGAAATTATAGGCAAAAGCAAAATATAATTTATGAACAATGCATGTGATCCTCCAGATCCTAAATAATCTGCTATTCAACACTTACGACGTTACATCACGAGAAACCAAACACTAACGGACTTATTTTTATTTTATTTTTTATTTATATATGTTCTCCGTGTTATACACGTGTCAACACCACGTGGCTCTAATTTGATCCACAATCTTTAATCTTCCCAAATTCAAATCCTAAATTTCAATCAATTAATTCAACTGTCACAACCATGTCACATAAATAGCCAATACGTGTAAGGTCGAATATGCCACCCAAGTTTCCTTCAATTCACATCTCTATCCACCTCTCTTCAGAACAAAACAAAAATTATCAATTTTGTTTCATTTTACAACTATTTCCACAGTTTCGGATTCACAGTTATCTGTTTATTCTCGTTAGGTTAAATATATTTCTTATTACTCTGCTACTTTACAATCACAGTTTTGCTAAATGTGTTCCATATTTTAGATAGGGGCTTTTAAATTACGAATTTTCTTTATCACATGATTAAAATAATTAAATAATAACTTTTATAATCTGTCAAAATCAGTTATTCTTCACTGCTGAAACTAAAATTAAATTATTTTCAAATTTCTAATTAACTAAGATATTAATATTACAAGTGTGAGGTCACGAATAAGTTGTGGGGTTTCGTGTGACAGATGGTTACCTATATTTGATATGCGATTTTCTTTGATGCTTTTTGTGAGATTTCATTTATAGACAAACTTTATATTATATCAATCTTAAAATCTTGTTGGAAACAACAAATTATCCAACTGTATGCACACAATTTGTATTTCTTCACATGTAACTCGCAGATATATAGCGGTAAAGTTTAGTGATAAACATAAATAAATATTATTAAGATAATTCTTTAGTAAACTTTAGTACCATATGAAAAGTAAAATGTAAAAATTCAACTTATGTTCATCTTAAATAATAATAATAATGATATGTTGTCATATTTCTATAGAATATATGAAATATTTAAAGAGACATTCAAGTTTATTTTATCAATGAATCATATATTTTATTACATTAACTATTCTTCAAATTTTTTTATAATAGCAATATACGAAAATTAGAATTATGTTTTTTATATTTATCTTTTATTGAGAAAGAATATGCTTAATCAGATGTAATGGAATGTTCTTTTTTGCCGACACAAACGAACAGTTCGTCAACTAATAACTGCCATTCAAAGGGTCCCATACCATTTCAATCAGTCACACCAAATCTTATCCATTTCATTATCTCTTTTATTTATATTTTTCTATTATTTTTCAACATAATCAATAAAATCTTTTGACCTAATTTTTTTTCCTCTACAAGGTCAAAATCTAAAAAGAGAAAGAAAGTACTTACTACGCACATAAAAAATATATACCTTTGTTGAATTGTCAAATATAAGTAAAATTTAATTATCTCTACTTTATTTAATAATTTTTTTTTTCTGAAATTAACTTGTTTTTTTGTTAATGTTTGACCTTTAGTTATACCATCATAACTTGTATTATTTATTTTAGTATAAGTAGATTTTAGATAGAACATTAAGATATTAGTAAAATTTAACGTATTGATAATTGACTTTCTTATACATGTGAAGTTAAATTTAAAAAATTGAATTAAATACTTATATAAAATACATTTTCATTTACATTCTAATATAATTAAACTTTAATAGCCATCATTTGGTTGGTTTAAATTGTTATATAAGGTCTGCAATATTCACTTTTATGAGAGATATTTTATTGATTGCAACGTTGGCTTTAAATAAGCCTTTACACAGAAGGTAACTGTTTAGCAGTTACAGCAATGCCACTGAAATAGAAA
>Ga0214544_1000809_pt1 | contig 60915 bp, 30 predicted proteins | sample CNSS3metaG_FD_160074 | JGI IMG/M metagenome (GOLD analysis project Ga0214544, IMG submission 160074) | Root nodule microbial communities from cowpea collected in UCLA plant growth center, Los Angeles, California, USA - CNSS3 | ecosystem: Host-associated > Plants > Roots > Nodule | place: USA... | reverse complement strand
AAAGTTTCATGTTTTTTTTTTTTTTTCTTTATTTTCTTTTTAAGCAACAGGTACATGGAGAAAGAAATTCTGTATTTCCTGAGGACCCCGGTCAGGTATGCTTTATTGGATCCATCAATTCATTAGAATCAAATTAGGAGGGTCTTTGTAATTATTGCTTAATATTTAATCAGGGAAAAGCCACAAAAAAATAACAAGGTTTCTCAGCTTTTTATATCATCTTTTTAAAGCAAGTGAAAAGTATAATGCGACGCTGCATTTCCCATTTGAAGTCAAAAAGCTTGGAGAGAGAACTCAATTTCCTAATACTTTTTCTTCCCTCTTTTTATTTCCATCTTAGCTGTTGAATGACAATGGCCTGAAAAGAAAGGGAGCTCCAAACCAGGTATTCTTTCTTTTTATGCAAACCTGTACCACGCTTATTAATTATCTCTTTCATTTACTCATTATTATCTTAGCCTCATCCTAATCATTATTCTCATTATCACAATTACCTGCATAATTATGCAGAACATGCATGCATGCTCAAGCCAAACTATTCATCAACTTAGATTCCAGTACTATTTTTCTACTATGTCTTCAAAATATACCGATGATGATAAATACTGTGTTTTATGTTTTAAAATATAATAAAAAGATATCGGTATATTTTGAAGATACAATAAAGAACAAACAGAAGAAGAAGTATAATGATGTGTTTATGTATTTATTAATGATTAATCAGGATGGAAAAGATAAGGCAAAGGACTTGAGGAGTAGAGGGTTGTGCTTGGTTCCTGTGTCTTGTACCCAACATGTTGGAAATGAAAATGGAGCTGATTACTGGGCACCAGCATATGGAAGTGGATTTTAACACATAAACATGGCAACAACATGGAAGAAATTTCATTGTGGATGATATAACATCGTTAGCAGTCAATCTGTGATAATGAAAAAAGGCTGATTGCTCACGATGCTATATAGTATTCATGATTTACCAAATTGAAAAATCTTATCCATTATATTATTACTATTATCATCATGTATTGTCCTTTCTAATCTAATTAGGTTAACTCAATAAGTTCAGTTATTAATAAGTGCTGTCAAAACATCAATTAATCTGTAATTTTTAGTTTTCCTAAACGTGCTTTTTCTGAGGTAGCAATTATTCCTGCTTTTTGTTATCAATAATCGTTATTCATAAATTAACATTCTGTCTATGTTTGTCTAAGATTAAACACCATACTTTCCTCTTCTTTGTCACATTCTTGTAGCTTTCTTGGGAGAGGACAGCAACGTACTCATGGCGATCTTAATCTTTTAACTCACGCTTATAAACTATGGTTTTACCATTTACATAATGAAGCCATAGAATTTAGTGAAAATAATAATGAAATCAAGAAGAAGTCATAGAAAAGAGAATGGTTTAATTATGCTCACCTCTATTGAAACAAGATTTGTTTAATGATGATCATGAGAATTTATGGAACTAGTTAATTATAAGTTCATCGTGGAATAGATTAGAAAATAAGATCAATTTACATTGTTAGGTCTTTCGAGTGAAGATATAACATCAATGAAATATGAGTTCAACTTATACTTAAGGATTGACATCAGTCTTAACCCAAAACCTTAAAACAATAGATTTATGGGTCTTGGTCTATATGCTACTCAATTTTCTCATTTTTAGTCAATGTGAAACTTAGACTCATGCTTAAATTTCCAATAATAACAATTGCAAATCTTCGATTTTATAAGATTGAATTAAACTGAAAATCCAACTCTTAATTTAATATCAGAATTATAAATTAAAACTTATCCTAACAAAATATAACAAAATATATTGTTAGGTCTACATGTCTCGATGAAAGTAAGAAAATGTTCAGTATCATATAAACAAAGGATACAAATGTTATTGGTGATGACGTATTTTTGCTGATACAACTATTTATGCCCTAGAGATTCAAACAAAAGTGTTCAGTTTCCACTATAGTTTGAAATGTTATATATATATATATATAGACGTGGTATATTATTGTTGAGACAAATCAGAAATAAGGACAAACACGCATGCATGCATTGAAGAGAAAAACCTGCACTGTCAACTGTGAAGCTTAAAACAGACGAAAATTAATATACACGCATATATGTGAGTGGCTCATGCATTGATCATAAGCACTTTTTTTTTTTCAAAATGAGTCACTGTTTTCGCTTCTACTGGAAGGAGTTTCTGATTTGAAACTACTATTCATGGAGAAGTGCTAATCACAGCAATGAAAATATAATAATATTGGGATGTTTTTGAAGTGTGAAAAAGGACTAAAACTTATAATGCAGTTAAAAAAAGAACAAGTGGATGTGTGAACAGTTTATGGCAGACATTCATGTGAATGGATATATATTGTTGGCTGACCCGAATGTGTATATATGGGGCCCATCTCAGCTCTCGGGTCATTCTTGGACCACCTTTTAGTTGAACTACTCAAGTGCCACCATGCCCCATTTCTCTCACGCTCCCTGCAAGTGCCTTCAACTCTCACTTTCATCATTCTTACGCTACTCATTGCATCATCTCACACAGTATAAGAGAACATCCATTTGGTTAAAAACAACCATTTTCAATTTTCAATGCAGAAATTTGTATCACAGAACTACTATATGTGTTACACAGACATAGATATATAGTTATTCAGTATGTTGATTTTGGTATATATATCATTTACCGTTAAAAGGTAAGTTAGAAGTCGGATGAATATAACTGGTATATAAGTAGAAAGATCTATACACCTATTGACTTAAGACAACTTATTCGATAATTCATTGATGTCAAATCTCTCGACGTCTATCATGGTGAAAAAACTTGAAACTTGTATCTTTTAAATAATTTTAGAATATAAAAAAATGAACAAAATAAAAATCACTTAAATATTTTATCTCATATCGTTTAAGAGAAAGTTGTGAAAATTGAGTTGTTAAAAGAATTATTTTCTTTTATATAATTAATGAGCAAACAAGAAGAGAAAAAGGTAGCTACTTTAGTGAATTTGTCTGGTGCAAATGTGAAGTTGGGATTTTTCGTTTTCATGCGACTTTTAAATTTCCACTTTGAAATGTAAAGCCAATAGGGTAATGACCGGTGAATACCTTTTATCCACTAACAAGTTATTTATATGTATATAGAATGGTCATGCTAATGATAAATAAAGAATTGGTTAAGTGATTAGTCCATTACGGAAATTTAATTATTGGACTATACATATGTATATTGTTTTTTTATGATGACGTAGTCCAATGGAAAGTTGTAGATTATAATTTTTTTTAATATTTGTGTATGAATACTTAATTATATGTATGAGGAAAAGCAAAAGTTAAAAGTTTGAATGTGATTGTATCATTTGTTTCTAGCTAGCATTTTCCTCTTAATATGCTTTCCATTGTTAAAAACACAAAAGGGAGAGTGAAATATTTCAATAAATGAATTTATGTTAAACACATCCACACAAATATAATATGCAAAGCGTGTAAAGTTAATTATATTTAAACTTAGTAAATAAACATATATTAAATAAGGATAAGTGAGAATCATACAAATGAATGTTACATAATAGTAAAAAAAAAATTATATGACTTTGGAAATGGTTCAATATTAACAAGTGAATCTTGAAAATCAATATCTAATTCAAAATACTTAGACTTAGTGATACCAAAATCTTAAATTGGTGCATTTTATTATTGATTTATGTGTCACTACCTTGTCCATTCAAGTCTATGGGATTTCTTATATATAACAATTGGCATTTTCAATAAGCACAAAGGAAATGAAAATGCAACTAGGGTTAGTGATTATGGTTCCCAGATCTATAAAAGTAATTTTATATAATGTATGTGGAAACTGAAATTATGATAAAATGGGTGTGAGAGAAATAATAATTTAAAAAAGTTTTGATGTCTAAGGAATTTGGAAAGCAGAAAATAATAAAACATATTATTACACGTGCATACATTATAGGTTATAATGAGACAAAAGAAGAAGAATGATATGGGTTAAATTATAAAAAAAGAAAGTTAGAAAAGAAAAGGGTTTAAATAATTTATAAATAATAGAGTAGTGCTTGGGTTGTGTTGCTTTGTGTTTGTCTTCATCACTATCCTTTGTGCTGCCATGCCAACCCTAGAAACAGATCAAGAGCTACCAACAACAATGGAATATTACAAACCAAATTCTCTTTTCAACACAAAATCATTCATTACATTCTTAGACTCTGGTTTTGTCTCTCTTGCTTTTTCAAACTCTTTTTTCATTTTTAAATAATTAATTGTTAATCATCTTGTGCTCACTTAAAATATAATATATAAATTAAAATAAATCTCATCTTACAAAAAGTTATATTTAGATTTGTTATGTATGACCATGTTGAGAACAATAGAATAAGATTGATCTCTTAAATCACAATATGTAACATTTAAATGAGTATAATTTTGTATTGTATTTAAAAATTAAATTAGTCCTAAATCTGATTTTTATGAGTAAAAAAAATATTTAACAAAATCACAAATTTTGAAATTAAGTTTTTACAAAAAAAGAAAAAATAAACACCTCTGTTAATATTTTTTTCATTATCTAGTTTCAATTCTATTCAACCATTGAGGCCCAGGCCCAGGCCCAAAAGAAACACCCAAATTCACCTTTCGAATTTACATATTAAAATTGAAAAACAAATTTTGAAATTAAGTTTTGACAAAAAAAGAAAAAAAAACACCTCTGTTAATATTTTTTCATTATCTAGTTTCAATTTTATTCAACCATTGAGGCCCAGGCCCAAAAGAAAAACAAATTCATATATTAAAATTGGAAAATAAAAAATTAAAAATTAAACTTTTTTGTTGAGAGTGAGATTTGAACCCACGCCCTTTCGGACCAGAACCTTAATCTGGCGCCTTAGACCAACTCGGCCATCTCAACTTTTTGTTACTTATTTTTTATAATTATTTAATTATTGAGTATTAATAACCGTTCGATAAAGTAATGGAAAAATTCTATCAACGGATCTGAAATAGAGTAACAAGGAGTACTTGTAAGCGCATTGTACACGTGCATAGAAAACGAATTAAGTATGTTCTACATCAAAATTTAAAGTTTTCCACTTTATAGCTAAATTTTATACTTTTATTTCATTCAAATTTATTTTTAAAATTTAAACTCTTACAAATAATTGTTTAGATAAGTAAGATTTAAATTATTTATCTTAAATGTTAATCATTAATTAATCCCTTTTTCTTTTATTAAAAAACATTTGTTAATTGTTTTATAAAAAAAAGTAAATGATAAAAACATATAAATCTTTATTTGATTTTTTTTCTTAATTTTAATTTTTGAAATAATTATTTATGAAAAAAACACCGATAAATTCCTGGCATTTAAAATAATCAAATGTTTGAAATTTATGTTTATTTGTGATTTAACAATAGTTTAATAAAAGAGTATGTTTACTTCTACATAGTGAGGTGAATGTTGTTTTGTTTCACTCTCTTATTTGTTTGTCTTGGAATAGTAAAAAATATAAAGTTTTTAATTAATATAAAATCATGTTTCATCCAATATAAAACCATAAATGATTTGTATTATTTTCATTAAAAACGTATTAGGTAATAAAATTGTAATTTAATATTGTCGTTTACAAGGATAAATGGATTATTGTTGTCATCACCATTGATGTAGGTATAAGATATACCTTATTATCTAACACATTTTAATTAAAGCATTAAACTCACTTTTCATCTTATATTAATCAGAATATCATTCTATATTAAGCACTAAATCTTATATTTATTAATACTTACAAATAAGTAAGTAAAATAATAGACAATAATTCATTTAATAGAAAAATGAAATAAATAGAACTCAATTAAAAAATATAAAAGTTTTAACTACTCAATAAATTAAAACTTAATTAAAAATATTTTAATTTAAATGAAACTTCAAATTTAATTAAACTACAAATTTTATTATTTCATGCAACCCTTTGATTTCTTTTTTTAGGAAAAGAAGATTTGAAGTACAAAACAAGTATGCAGGAGGAATTCACGATGAAAATGAATGTATGAAACAAATATAACACTATCAAAATATGAATTGTTTTATTTACTATTTACTGCCTACATAAAATCATTTTTTTTATCGTTTAATCTATACTATAAAGAAGATGGTTGTGTTTATATGTCTTTTCAATTTTATCATTTAGTAATCACCTTTTTAAATTCAAATGATTATTTGTAATGAAATTATTTTTATTTAATCTTTTTAATAATTTTTTTTAATTCAAATAATCTTTTATAACAAAAAATTTTTATGTAACAATTGAATTTATCTTGAATTCAAGAATTTATCTATATTGATAATTGAAAGCTGTTCGCATTCCTTATTGTTGTTATGGTTTGGATTCCTTCCTACCTCCAAAAGTAATATATTATTATTATACAAATCTCATACTTATTCCATATACGCGATACACATATTTCTTAACTAAATTAATTTTTTAATCATAAATTTAATTAAGAATAGTTTAAATAAACCAGTTCATTTGTCGTAAATAAAATTAATTAAAAGTCATTATTAATTAATTATTAAAAGTGAAGATATATCGTAAAAGAATGTGAAAATATGAAAAATGAAAAACTAAAGGGAGAGAAGGTGGCTATGTATTTGTTGATAATTTATATATAATGTAGAACATGATTGAAAATGCTTTCAATTATTAAACAACACTGAGTAATTGAGTTTAGGAACTAAATTAAAAATAACATATTTAATGTCATAAATTTAAAATAAAAAAAGTTAAGGCTTAAATGTTAACTATAAGACGTGAGTTTAATCCTAAAACCAAATTACAACATATTTCTCAGTTTTATATCTATTTCTTTTTTTTTTTTCTATAATTTAAGAACTAAATTGATTATTATGTACTTTACATACTCACAAGTTATATAAAAGTAATCTTAACATTTTTAAAATTATATAAAGAATTTGCTTATTTCAACTCACACCCTTTTGAACCAGAACCTTAATATGACACTTTAGACCAATTTGACCATCTCAACTTTATTTTTTAAAATATGTATTTATATATTTTGTATAATTAATTTAATAGAAAAAATCTATCAACGCGCGGCGTATGGTACAAGTGCATAGGAAAGGAGTTAAATGATACATCAAAATTTAAAGTTTTCCACGTTATGAATAAATTTTATACTTTTATTTCATTCATACTTATTTTTTTACAGATAAATTTTTAATTAAGTCAGATTTAAATTATTTATCTTAATTGTAAATCATTAATTAATCCCTTTTTCTTTTATTAAAACATATTCGTTAATTATTTATTAAAAAGAAAAGAAAATAATAAAAACATAAAAATCTTTATTTGATTTTTTTCTTAATTTTAAATTTTGAAGAATTTATTTAAAAAATACTAATAAATAACTGGAATTTAAAATAAACAAGTGGTTGAAATTTATGCTTATCAGTGGTTTAACAATAGTTTAATACAACTTACAAGAGCCTGTTTGCAAGATTAATTAATTTTAATTGGGATGAAATTAAAATTAGGATACTTAGATGTAAAAGGAAATGAAATTTATGAATCAATCAATACAAAGTTGAACTTCAATACATTTTTAAATTAAATTAAATTAAACAATAATTCATATATTTTTTTTTTGTTACAAATATCTCTTTGATCCATTAAATTATGAGAATATTTTCATCTATAATATTATGATCATTTTTCGATTTTAAAATTTAGAAAATATTTTTAGTAAAAAGAATGAAGTAAAGAAGACAAATTAAGTTATCATAGAGTTAAAATTTAAGATTTTTTTTTCTGACACGAGTGATTTTCAACTTAATGGGTTAAAAATATTAATATTATAATTGTGGTTTGTATGAAGGTTTTAGTATTAAAAGGGAATAACTACACTCGAGGTTGAGGTAACCATTTTGGAACCTAATTCATTGAATATACAATAAATAATACACAAAAGATTGGATAGTGTATCCAACAACCACCAAATATTAATGATTCATTTATTAATTTTTGTATGATATTTTGTTTATTGTGAAAAAAATTTATTGATATTTAATTGTGTACACAATAACTAATTATAAATTATGAGATCCAACATCACCTAATTGTTTTTTTCTTTCTAAAACTACGAAACATTATTAGATAGTGTTGAATTATACGTTTCAGTTCCAATTAATCAGTACATGATATATAATTCAATGATAATAATTTTTTTTATAAATTAACATTTTTAAATGCATATTGATTTTCCAAATAGTTTTTTCAAAATTTAGCCTTAATCGTGCATCACGTATTCGGGTTTGGTCGGCTTGAGATCTTCTATCAAAGAAAATGTTATAAAAATGTTTCTTTTGAGGAGTTTTAAAAAATTAGTTAAGATAGTTTGAATATATGAAGAAAAACTAATACATAAACCAAAAGAAAAAGTAGCTTTAACAATAACTTTATAAAATAGTACAAAGGAATATTAGAAAGGAATTATTAAATCACATTTGATAACAAATAATATTCTTAAAAATGTTGACATTTGTAGAAGAAATGCGAGTTTTTAGTAACATTATATCACCATGTACCACAGTTAATATAAGATATTAAAAAATCAGTTTCAACTTAAAATAATATATTAGTGGTTTTTTCTCTTTATATATTATTTATCGTTGCTTATTTTTGTTGAAGATGAAATTTCCATTTTCTAATAAAGTTGAGTGGTAATAATTGAGAAGAGGCAACTTGGTTGGCGTGTTCCACATTGGATCTCCTTTTTAAATTATTGAACATATACAACTTTTCTTATAGATATATAATATAACCAGCATCTAAAATTAACCTATATAAAAAATTAAAAACATGATATAAAATAATTGCTACCGACTTAAGAAAAGTTTATCTTAAGAAGAGACTCTGTGTTTGAAGCTCCATTTCTGAAATAGAGTTTGTGTTTGTTCCTTCTCTTCACCATTTTCCTTTTGATATTAGTTCTTGTGCAGTGAAACCAAGACCATTCACAGCTCAAAATCTGCATTTGGTGTAGTTGAGAACAGAAATGGCAGAGGATTGGAAGCACACAGCTCTTCTTGTCATCGACATGCAGGTACTTAGTAAACTCTTTAAACTTCTTGTTCGTGGAAGCTTTTCAATTTACGGCAAAAACCAGTAGCAAGATACTATCGAGCCTGGCTTCATTTAGATCTACTTTTGTCTTTAATTAACGGGTAAAACATCTTATAGGCTAAAAATCAATCATGTAAAGTTGAATTAGATTTAAAGTTTACTTATTAACATGTCATTTAAATTTAATTTAATATTATTATTTGTTGGACATATCGTGTCACATATTATTTGATAGTTATTAGACAATTTATCAATGTCTAGTTTCACGTTGAAGATGTATATATCTCGGTATAGGAGATAAAACTGTTAGTTTGCCCCATCCCACGAGACTTGATCCTGTCCCATATGAATTAGTGCAAAAAAGTTCATTGGACAAAAAAAACCCTCATTAAAAAAGTTTATAGGATCAAAAAGCCCACAAAAATCCTGTGGATTAGAGCCAACACATGGACTTTCTTTTTAAATATGAAAAATATATTATTTTTATAAATATATTATTAAACCTTCGGTTAAGGTTGACATGTCTTAACTAGGGATGTCAACGGGGCAGGTAGGGTACGGGTAGCAGCTCCCCCGTACTCTACCCGTTGGATAAATATTCGCCCCGTACCAGTACCCATATCCGTCGGGTATCCGTTATGCGGGTACCCGTCTATTTTTTTCATATCCGCAGATATCCACGGGTACCCGCGGGTACTTACAAAAATATTTTAAAAAAAATAAATATTTAACCATAATTAGTGTTTAAATCAACAAGTCCCCTTTCTCCGATTGATTCTTGAAAAATAAACAAATAAAAAATCACTACCAATTTATATTGTAGTTTATTTTTGAATAAAATATTAAAGAAATTACTAACTTCATCAATGTCCACCTCTTGCAACATTGTATAAAATTTCATGTTGTCCAATTTTAATCTAGAAGAGCCTTAAAATATAAGAAGTTCAGTAAAATTTTCTAACAATCACTTAATTAAAATATCTAATTAAAAGTGTTAATTTCATTACCTTCCATGTTGGTCCATAACCACTCTTAGAGACACATGAATGCCTCCCCATGTCTGGAAGTAATTTACTCCTTTGTCGGGTGAGAATCTGACCACCATTATTGAATGAAGACTCATAATGTTTTTTACTATATATATATATATATATAAGGGTATTTTTCTGAATTAAAGTTTAGCGGGTACGGGTATCCACGGGTACGGATACTATGATACCCGTACCCGCCCCGTTAACATGCGGGTATCAAAAATATCCGTACCCGCGGGTAGCGGGTATCCATTTTTAATATCTATTTCCTACCCGTTGCGGGTTTTATTCGCGGATACCCGCGGGTACGGATTTTTTTGACATCCCTAGTCTTAACCTTCAATCAAAATGACCAGGATTGACCTTCAGCTTGGACAGGCCCATCTCGACCTAAGTCGAGTTTACTTGATCGAATTCGGAGAAATTTCAGTTGGCGCAAACTAGGCCAAATTCAACCAAATTTTGGTTGGGGTCGACTTTGTTGAAATTCGGTCGGGCCAACTTGGTCGAATTCCAGACAGTGTGGACTGGGCAAAATTTTGGCCTCGATTGCAATTAGACCAATTGAAATTTAGCCAAATTCGATTGTATTCGGCGGAGTTGGTCCGATCCAAAATTTGATTGAATCCGACCAGGTAAATCCAGATCAAAATTTGGCCAAATTCGACTGAATCAACCCATCTCGACAATCGGCTCAGGCTTACCCATCTTGATAATTGTCTTGAGCTGCCCGACCTCTGCCTTAGGCCCCATCTTTACCTTTGACCTGACATGGCTTGTCTCGACCTTTGGTTCGGGTCGACGCGAGAAAATTGGTTTGATCTTTGAGTCAGATTAAATGTATTGTTTTTAACAGTTAATTAAAATATTTTAGTGGGACCAAACCGATCTTACCCAAACCCACTTGAGAGAGGGCTTTAGGTGTTGGGATTTTTTTTTGCCCCCAAATTTGGAAAAACCTTGAAAAGAGTTTAATGAAGGGTGAACTAAGGTTGATCCATGGATCATTTGCCAAATTGACACCTCCAATAATAAGAGGTGTGTTGAATAACTCATTAATAGATAATAATTATGAATAACTCTATACCATATTACGAAGTAACTCGACCAAATTCTTACTCCTAAGTAAGGCGAGGTTTGTCTTTCCTCCTATACTCATAAACTTTTGATTATAGCTGATACGTGGAAATTGTAGAATTAGTAAATAACTTATGGATAATTGCAATGATTTTGTGATGTTGCAGAAAGATTTTATAGAAGATTGGAGTCCTGTGGCACTAAAAGCAGGGAAAGACATTGTTCCAAATGTGGTTAAGGCCGTGGAAATTGCAAGGGAGCGTGGCATGCTCATAGTTTGGGTAATAATACCCAACCTTAATAATATTACAAAATCTATCAATAATATTATACTCGAATAACAATAGTTCAATATTTTAATTTCATAATAAAAACGAAACAAATCCTAATAATAGAGTGTGATAGTACATTAATGTTAAATAAAAAATATTGATCTGTGTTCATAAAGACATAAGTCCTTTAAGGTAAACATAATTAATGTTTTTTCTTATATTACTTTGAAATCATACTGAACAATGTCTCTGACAACGTTTTCAGGTAGTACGAGAAAACGATCCCCTAGGAAGAGATGTTGAGCTTTTTCGTAGGCATTATTATACAGAGAGGAAAATTAAAATAGGGTGTAAAGGAAGTGAAGGTGCAGCATTGGTTGATGGGTTGGTAATCAAAGAAGAGGATTATAAACTTGTTAAAACCAGGTTCAGTGCTTTCTTTGCTACACACCTTCATTCAGTTCTTCAAGCTGCAGCAATTCATAATCTCGTAATCACCGGTCAGTGTAATAAACTTAATGTCAACGCATCATTTATTATTGAAAGTCTCACATCGATCAGTGATAAAGTCGGTCTAAATAATGTTAATTTAGAGTATATAAATAGATATATATCTCATTTTATAAAGTTGAATTCACTTTTTAACATATTATCAGAGTTATGATATATACATCGACATGAGAAGATATTAAAAGTTCCATATCTTCATCTCTATATATATACATCAGCATGAGAAGATATAAAAAGTTCCATATCCTCATTTCGATTTTATAGAGTTGGATTAAGTTTAAAATCCACTTAAATTGACCTCACATTAATGCTTTGTTGTAATTGAAGGAATTCAAACTCCAAATTGTATCAGACAAACTGTGTTTGATGCTGTGTCATTGGACTATCCAAAAGTGAGTGTTATTGTTGATGCTACTGCAGCAGCCACACCAGATGTTCATCAAGGTATGATTTTCAGTTTCTGTCTGACAAAAGATCTGCATAATCGTACGAGGAAATACCCTTTTGCAATGGAAATTTATGTACATGATTTTGGATGGTTTCAGCGAATTTGTTTGACATGGAAAATGTTGGAGTTGCAACCCCGACTTTACAAGAATGGAGTGAAGCCAAAGCTTGATCTATAGAGAAAACAACTTTTGGTGCTTTTCTGTGTTCAATTCCATGACTCAAAGGTGTTAGTTGATCAAAGTGGATTACTCGATCTTGTTGCTACTAGCTCCTCTATGAAAGAATATGAATATTCAAATGTATTATTAGTGTTCTTCAAATTGGAAATGTTGTGATACTCGATGCAACTTCACGATAATAATTCATTCAAGTTAAAACGTAATTTGAAATTGCTTCTATATAGGGATACAAATTGATTTCTATTATGGTAAAAAAAAACTTAATTATTATTTTGATCTTCTATTATGGTAGAAAAAAGACTTAATTATCATATTGAACCTTTTAAAGATTTAGAGGACCAAATTGAATTAAAAAATAATAAGGAGATCAAAATGAATCAATCCAACAAACAAAATGATAATTAAACTTAAAAAAATATTTAATTATTTTGGTAGAATCAATTTTTATGTCAAAAATACAATAGATTAAAACTGAAAAAAAAAAACCCGACTTTTCTAAGTTAGTATAAAACTGTAAAGATAAAAAGTTGTAAACATAAATTTATCTACTTAACTGAATTCCATAAAATGAAACAAAACTAAATTCCACACATTAAAAAGCCTAAAATTAAGGTGGAAGCGTGTTGTTTTATCCTAATGTCCTTATTATGATCCGAATTAAAATTCAGGTTTAGTTTTCATTTTGTTTTATAAAACTTAGCTCAAAACATATTTGTATTAAATTTTTAAAATAAAAATGCTTTTAATTATAAATATTTGTCTAATGTAAAAAAATAATAAATTAAATGTATAAATATCCTAACTTATATATATAATAATTTTAAAAACTTATTTTGAGTATTCACATTTATGGCAAAGAATTGAAACTAAAAAAAAGAAAATACCATGTATAAATCTAAGAAAACAAAAAATTCAATGTAAGTACCTGTATTAACTAATTTTCTGATTTGGTAAATTACTGGATTCTAATTGAAAACACTTGCCACAACACTTATAATTTGAATAAGCCATTGATAATGGAAGAACATAAGAGAGGTTCTGTTGAAACATCATTGACTATTGTAATCGAAGAAGATGGAGAAACAGACATGTGTATTTCATGTGTATGTGCTGTCTTTGTTTTGTTGCTTTAGGAGAAGGTAAGTAATTAACTAACAGTGGCAGATCAATGGAGAAGGAGGTTGAGCTTTGTTCAGCTCAACCCCAAATGGCTTCTCAATTCCAAGGGCGTGCTAAGGGTGGTCTCGTTACCATGCCTTTCATCATAGGTTTTGTGTTCTGTTCTTGTGTCCCTTAACTCAACCTTAGACTATGTTCTTGCAGATGCTGTTTCGTTTTATGTTGTTTGTGTTTTCTTTTTTTTGTGTGTTGACTTGATGCAGTGAATGGCAGGAAATGAAGCACTTGCGAGAGTTGCAACATTGGGGCTTCTGCCCAACATGATACTGTATTTGATGGGAAATTACAATCTTCATTTGGGCAAAGCTACCCAGATTCTCCTGTTATCTGTTGCAACCACCAATTTCATGCCTCTTCCTGGGGCTTTCATTGCTGATTCTTATCTGGGTCGCTTCCTCGCTGTTGGTTTAGGTTCCTTCATCACTTTCCTGGTATGTATTATTGCGGATTAAAGTTTGAGATAGAAACAAAAACCAAAATCGTGATATAGTTTAGGGACAAAAAAATGTAGTTAACCCTATCTATGATATCAAGTACTGAAGAATAATCTCGTATCTGTGCATTTAGTCTAAATTCAACTTCCAAAGTATCGTTAGGGTTGTGGTTACTTGGAAGATGGGGAAATATTTGGAATGTTTCATGATAATTACCGAGTGATGATGACTAATTAGTACTGTTTTCACTGCTAATAACAGGGAATGGCACTATTGTGGCTAACAGCCATGATCCCAGAGGCTAGGCCTCCTCATTGCAATTCTGAAACTGAAAGATGTGTTTCAGCAACATTTTGGCAAATGACAGTGTTAATCTCTTCCCTTGTTCTCATGTCCATTGGAAACGGTGGCCTTTCATGTTCCCTGGCCTTTGGTGCTGACCAGGTGAATAGAAAAGATAACCCTAATAATCAGAGGGCATTGGAGATATTCTTCAGCTGGTACTATGCTTCCTCAGCCATATCAATCATAATTGCCTTCACTGGAATTGTGTATATCCAAGATCATCTTGGATGGAAATTAGGTTTTGGAGTTCCAGCAGCACTCATGTTCTTGTCCACTTTTCTCTTTTTTCTGGCTTCTCCACTCTATGTAAAGCATAAAACACACAGCAGCTTGCTCACTGGCTTTGCCCGTGTCGTTGTTGTAGCATGTAAGAACAGGAAACTTCGATTACCACATAAGATCTCTGATGGAATGTATCATCATAACAAGGACTCTGATCTAGTTGTTCCATCTGATAAACTAAGGTTGAATTGAATCACATTACTCACTTTATGAAATAGTGATAAATTAATAAGCTTCTGCTGATGTTGTGTTTTCTTTTTCTTCCAGGTTTCTGAATAAAGCTTGCTTCATCAAGGACCCTGAAAAAGATATAGCCTCTGATGGCTCAACCCTGAATCCATGGAATCTGTGCACAGTTGATCAAGTAGAAGAACTAAAAGCTATTGTAAAAGTTATTCCTCTGTGGTCTACAGGGATCATGATGTATCTTAACATTGGAGGCTCATTTGGATTGCTGCAAGCTAAATCCCTCAACAGACGCATCACTCCAAACTTTGAAGTTCCAGCTGGTTCTTTGGGAGTAATCATGATATTCACAATTTTCATTTGGATAGCTGTTTATGACCGTGTGATCATTCCTCTAGCATCAAAGCTCAGAGGCAAACCAATTAGGATCAGTTCCAAGACAAGAATGGGTCTTGGGTTGTTTTTCTCTTTTCTCCACTTGGTTACTGCAGCAATTGTTGAGACTATAAGGAGAAGGAGAGCAATTAGTGAGGGACATGTTGATGACACACATGCAGTGTTGAACATGTCTGCAATGTGGCTTTTTCCTCAACTTTGCTTGGGTGGCATAGCTGAAGCATTCAATGCAGTAGGCCAGAATGAGTTCTACTACAGTGAGTTTCCAAAGACCATGTCAAGCATTGCTTCTTCCTTTTTTGGTCTGGGAATGGCTGTGGGATATGTGTTATCTTCTTTACTATTCCATGTTGTGGAAAAGGTTACTTCAAGAGGAGAAAATGGTGGATGGATCTCAGATAACATTAACAAGGGTCATTTTGACAAGTACTATTGGGTTCTTGTAACTCTCAGTGCTGTCAATTTACTCTATTATCTAGTATGCAGTTGGGGTTATGGACCTACTGCAGATCAAGAATCAAAGGTAAATCAAGAAAATGGTTCCAATGAGGAAGAATTGCCATTAATTGGAGCCAAGACTGAGGGTTCATTTGATAAGGTATCACAGGTTGGTGAAGAAATTTTAAGAACTTCATCACATAAAACTGTAACTGATTAAAATGAGTTTTATTGGTTCCAATAAAAACCAGTGTTGGTGTTTGATCAGGCTACTGAAACCAGTAGCTGGTTTTGTATGAGGCAATATTTATAAAGGAATCTTTGAGGTACTGAATTGTTTCATTTTTCTGTATTCTGAACCTTCATTCTCTGACATACATAGATTATGTTTGGCAATAAAACTAGCATAAAAGTTTACAAACTTGAAATCTTATTTTCTGGTTCAAAACTAAAACCATGAAGTGAAATTAGCTTTTGAAGTAGTTGATAAAGTGATTGGTAAAATAAGTACCTTGTTGATTTAACCCAAGTTAATTGAGTTAACACAATTCAGGAGAATGACACAAAACAAAAGTATCAAGAAAAAAAAAATGAAAGAGCAAACAAACTTGATGTGATTTAATTAAAGTGTTAAGAAACTTTAATGCAGGATTCATCATTAACAATTTTTTCTTTTTTCTTTTAGAATTATAAAAGATTGAAGATTATAACTCGAATACAACACTACAATTTCTGTCTCCACATTCATTGACTTATGGGCTTGCTGGGTTGGCAACAACAGTCATGACATAAGCAATTAATATGAACTCAAATTTCAGAATTCATATAAAATCATGATCATAATTTATTAATTAATGAATTGAAACATCATTTTCCATTTACAGTTTTTTCACCATCCAAAAATATCACTGCCAGGTATCAATTTATTTTTCATTACTCTTTCATGAAAACACATTTGGAATACAGTGTTGGAAGTCCTTCATCGACTAGAGATAAAACCAATTCCAATTTACAGTATATAAATAGGTGCAATCCTCACCTTATAAGTCGGTTTTGTGGGATTAAATTAGACTTAAAGCTCACTTCTAACATACAGGAGAGTCAATTTCTGGGAGTTGTTATTGGTTTTATGTTTTGAGTTGTTCTTCTTCTTAAGAGGAAAAGAAGATCAAGAAAAAAATGAGACAGGTACAAAATAGAAATATATATTAAAAGAAGTATTTAGATAAATAAAAATAAGAAAAAAAATGAATTTGAGAAGCCAAAATCAAACCTTTTTCTCTTCTGATATATTAATTATCAAATATTTCTATATAATAAATAATCTTAAGTGAACTTGAAATCCATAGTTCATACATTGGAATAATCACATTTACATTTTCTCGAGACTTTGATATACGGCAATCTTATTCCTTCACATAGTAGTTAGTTTTTGTTTCGTCGTTTATAATAGTTTCTTCCACCGATTAAAAAATTTGTTTGATGTTATTATTATTGCTTGATATATAATGTTTTTTACATGCTATTTTAAATTAATAGTTTATAGTTTTGTGTGTTTATTATATTTTTAATTATTTTTTAGTTTATACGTATATATATATATATATATATATATATTTCATTTTCTTTTTTTACTCATAAAGTAATATTTTATACACAATTTGGAATTTTCTTTTTTTATATTTTTATTAGATAGGATATATCGATAATAAATAATAAGTTATTTTGTTTTTATTTTTAGCTTTGAACATTTTTACATTGTTCTATTTTTTTATTCATTATAACATTATTTTATTCTTCTGAAAAAACACACACACACACACATAATTTTAAATCTGTCGATTCCTTTGCTTTACCAAACATTTATGCGTATAATTTAAGCAACTAATTAGTTGAATTATTAGTTTTTCAACTTTCTATGAATCTCGCATATAATCTTGACTTATTATAATAATTAGACCGACATAATTGAAAAGAAATTTCACTATTTAATTTTTAAAATGAGTAAAAGAAGAAATATAGACTTAAAATTAGTAATTTAGGGTTATAATATTTTATACTTCTTTTACAAATCAACTCATACATAGCTATTAAAGTCCCACACACTATCTAAATATAAATACCTTTCTATTAGTCTAATTTTACCAACTTAAGGACTATAACACACTTTAATTAAAAGTAGTATGTTCTGATATCATTTATAGGCTTCTAAAAACATCAAATTTGCACTTTAATAAGTGTGTTTTCTTTTGAGTGTTCACTTTGCAGTTCCAATTTAATATTCTTAACATTAATTTCCTGAATAAAACATTATATTAAAAAAGTATATGTCACAGTTTATGACTATGACCTTTATTTTCCTCTTTTGTCAAATTTTGCTTTCTAATACTAAAGTTTTGCACAAACCAAATTTTCAACATCTTACTTTTTTCAAAGAAAACAATGGAGACCTTACACATGATCCAAAAAAAGAAAGGAAGGTTGCTTAGGTAAGCAATTTAATTTTAGAAGCTTACGTATACAATAAAATAAAAGAGAAATGATAATTTTACAAAAAAAAAAATTGACAAATTTTGACAAATAACCATTTTTAGTAAAAAATAAATAAATTCTAAAATTTTATTACTTTATATTTTTGTAACTTTCAATAAAAAAAATTAAAAATTACTCTATTTAGTAACTTTGTTATTGTCAAAAAATTATTTTTGAAAATAAAATATTTATCATAATTTTTACACAGCCTATAATAAATGTTCAATAGTTCCAAGTCTAGTGAGATAAGGTTGTTAAGATATATTGTTTGTTAGTATAGTTGAAGTTGGAATGGAAAGGATATTCTGAAAGTGAATTTTTATTTTCTTTGTCTTCAAATAGAGAAATGAAAAAGTAATTCTAAAGATGATTTTTTTCTCTCTTATACTTTATCGAAAACGTGTTCTAATATATTTAATGGTTTCACATTCAAGTTGAATTCTCAATAAATATTTTGAAAATGTAAAATAGATGTATATAAATTTTAGAAATGTCAAATATATAAAAATATTTTAAAAATGTCAAGATAGATGCGTATAAATTTGAGAAATATATTAAAATTTTATAAAATTATTTATATATTAATATGCATATTGAAAAAAAAATTGGGAGTCAAAACCTCCTATACTATAGTCTTCTAAGATTGGTCCATGTCCATATTATTTTATAATCAAAGTTAAAGATAATTTAAATATTCATTATTTTCAAAATAAGACTAAAAGGGGATTTTGAATTGTAGACAATAATTTATTCTAATAATATTATCGCAATGCATATCAAAGCATACTTATAAAATTTCACTTAAACTAGTTTAATTAAACTAAAAAAAAGTAAGATTGACTGATAATTATTTTGTTCAACTAAGGCAGAGTCATTATTTTAGAAATGAATAATGAGTATCTATGGTTTTGTGGTTTTGATAATGTATTATGCAAATGTTTTTTAGTCTTTATACTACTAAAAAAATTCATATTTCCTATCAATTTTGTTTTAAAATTTTTTTCGTAGAAAATATTTACAAATTTTGTTGTGAAAAAAAAATTGCAAGAAATTATTACCAATTTTTTTACAAAATATTTTGTATAAAACACTTTTCGCAACAAATTTTGTAGAAAATACTTATAAATTTAATAATTTTATAGAAAATGATTATTCACGAAGAAATTACCTTCCAATTAAGATTTTTAAAAAAGATGGCAGAAAAAGTTTTTTATTTTTACAATTTTTTTTAACAATTTGCAAATAAATTTCATATAATATAAAAATTTCTAATAGTTTCAGGAATATAATAAATTTTAAAGAGGAAAGGCAAAGTGTAACGCACTACAAATTTGCCTTTTGAAATTCAAGTAGACCAGAAAATAAAGCTGAGATGAGATGATCACAAGATTCCAAAACACTAGCAAAATTACAAACTTTCCTTTCATGTCCTTTTCACAAAGTTTTAGGTAAAGTAAACTTCTTCTCTTTTTCACTAATTTTATATTTATAAATGGTCTTTTTTTAGAGGCAACGGTTTCTAAAAATTATAAAATGATTGATTGAATGAACGAGATTGAGAAGAAACTAATTGATGGAGAAACAAAGAAAGGTTGATGGGAAATAGTATATGTAAAATGTTTTTTGTTTTGTATGAACATCAAATAGATTCTTTTTGTTTGTCTCATGTACAGAGCTCAAATTCTCAGAAGATATTAAAAATATATATATAATAAATAATAAATAATTTTTATTTTATCGATTGTAAATTTTCTATTAATTATACGTAAGAATAAAGTGATGGGTTTGAATCTATTAAAAAATTCACACTGAATTAGAGATATAACATAATTAATAAATTAAAAATGGTAAACTGTTTTTACAATTCTTCTGTTAAAGTAACAAAATTCATACCCCATAGTTGATTAAAATCAGAAAGTCCCACTTTGACATTTACTTGCTAAATTTGATTATTAGCATTTGAAAAAAATTGCAGTGAAAATATGGTGCATCATGCATCTGATTCATGTATGTGATGAACAAAGCATTATTAACATTACCTCATACATTGTAAGTATCGTTGGACAGTGATAACATAGAAAATGTTTGCTATAAGTAACATGTTCTAACAGAGACACACAGAAACAGAAACATGGTACTTTCGAGCTCTTGCAAGTTCTGACATTTTTATCTGCTGCATGAAAACTGGTATTTAAGAGCTCCCAAACTCTGTGTTTGCATTGTGAAGGAGGCAACAATGGAGAAGCAAGTGGAGCTTTGTTCGAGAGAAGTTGAAATGATGGCTTCACAACACATTCAACGACCACACAAGGAAAAGGGTGGTTTTGTTACCATGCCTTTCATCATGGGTAAACAAAAACATTTTCTGGTTTGGTTTGGTTTGGTTTGGTTGCTTCAGATTGATGGATTCTCATGGTTTCTGGTTTTGGTTGTTTGTGTTGTTGCAGCAAATGAGGCACTTGCAAGAGTTGCAACATTTGGTCTTCTACCAAACATGATACTGTATTTGATGGGGAGTTACCATTTTCATTTAGCCAAAGCAACACAATTGCTTCTATTGTCCTCTGCAACAAGCAATATCACACCACTCGTAGGTGCTTTCATTGCTGATTCTTACTTGGGTCGATTCCTCTCTGTTGGGTTAGGATCCACCATCACTTTCCTGGTACTCTTCAAAAACTTTAGATTCTCTGCTGGTTTTTCTGTATTATTCTTCTGTTGTGTCTTCAAAATACATTGATAATCACATTTTTAAAGTACCAAAATAGTATCTTTCTAATGTTAAGTAAAGAACAACACCGAAAAAACCAGTTTGAGCGTTACAAGATATTCAAAACATTGATTTTATCAAAACTTGTTTTGTTCTTTGAACAGGGAATGACACTCTTGTGGCTAACAGCAATGATTCCACAAGCAAAGCCTCTTCCTTGCAATCAAGAACCTGAAAGATGTAACTCAGCAACAACTGGGCAAATGACAATGCTAATCTCTTCCTTTGCTCTCATGTCACTTGGAAATGGTGGTCTTTCATGTTCCATGCCATTTGGTGCAGACCAGGTCAATAAAAAAGATAACCCCAAAAACCAGAGGGTCTTAGAAACATTTTTCAGCTGGTATTATGCTTTCACAGCTTTTGCTGTCATAATAGCCCTCACAGTCATAGTTTACATCCAAGATCATTTTGGGTGGAAACTGGGTTTTGGAGTTCCAACAGCACTTATGTTCATGTCCACTTTATTGTTTTTCATTGCTTCTCCACTTTATGTAAAGAACAAAGTTCAGGGCAGCTTAATCACTGGTCTAGTACAAGTAATTGTTGTGGCCTATAAGAACCGGAAGCTTCCATTACCACCAAGGAACAACAACTCAGCTGAAAAGTACCATCGTAGGAAGGACTCTGATCTTCTTGTTCCTGATGAAAAACTAAGGTCGATAACATAACACTATCATTATTTTATCATGTTATGTTGTGCTTATTCTTATTCACTGGATCAAAAAAATATGAACTTTTGCAATGCTTTGTTTTCCAGGTTTCTGAATAAAGCTTGCATCATTCAAGATCCTGAGAAAGATATAGCCTGTGATGGATCAGCCACGGATCCGTGGAGTCTCTGCACAATAGAACAAGTGGAAGAACTAAAAGCTATTATGAAAGTTATTCCTCTGTGGTCTACAGGGATCATGGTATCAGTTAACATTGGAGGATCTTTTGGAATACTGCAAGCTAAATCCCTCAACAGGCACATCAGTTCTAACTTTGAAGTTCCTGCAGGTTCTTTTCCTGTAGTGTTGGTGATTACAATATTTCTTTGGGTGGCTCTTTATGACCGTGCCATTATTCCTCTAGCATCAAAGATTGTAGGAAAACCGGTTAGGATCAGTGCCAAGAGAAGAATGGGAATTGGATTGTGTTTCTCTTTACTCCATTATTCAACTGCAGCAATTGTGGAGACTATAAGGAGAAGAAGAGCAATCAGAGAGGGACATGTTAATGACATGCATGCAGTGTTGAATATGTCTGGAATGTGGCTTGTTCCTCAGCTTTTCTTGGCAGGAATGGCTGAATCATTCAATGCAATAGGCCAAAATGAGTTCTATTACACAGAGTTTCCCAGAACTATGTCAAGTATTGCTTCTTGCCTCTTTGGACTTGGAATGGCTGCAGGAAACTTTTTATCTAGTTTGATTTTCAGCACTGTGGAACATGTTACTTCAAGAGGAGGAAAAGAAGGGTGGGTTTTGGATAACATTAACAAGGGTCGTTATGATAAGTACTATTGGCTTCTTGCTCTACTCAATGCTGTTAATATACTGTATTATCTGGTATGCAGTTGGGCTTATGGACCCACAGTTGATCAACTATCTATGTTTTCTGAAGAAAATAGTTCAAATGAGAAACCATTAACTCAAAATGGCACTGTGAGCAAGGCATCACATTCACATGACAGTGAAGATATTGGCTTAAATGTGAAGAGTTAACTAAATTTGACAATGAATAATTATTGAGGGTCTATTGAAAAGGTTGTAAAAGTTAGTGAACACAATGGTTCAAAGGAAGAAGAGTTAACTGAAGTACCTGCAGATTCACAGTGAATAGAAAAAGTATATGCTTTACTAGTTGAGATGTTGAACTTTGTAGGAACATATACTACTTGGATAGCCATATTTATATATTTTCATGTTCTGATATGTAGTAGTTGCAGATATCAACAGCTAGAACATGATATTCATTGTTTAGAAGTAATTTCTACTTTAATAGAAGGAGTATCAATGAAACAGCTACAACATGTCACTTTTGATTGAAACAGTTTACTTTCACATGGTAGAAGAAAAGCAGAATCTGCATTAACAAAAAAAATGTAAAGGAAACATTGGTTAGAGTTTACTAGCTTGGTGTTTTGCATTCTTTGTAGATACTGCCATCCACAATTTTCCTAGAGCAACCAATTCTGCATTCTTCTTTTTTCTGACTTCCACAATCACTGAAGTTAAATCATCCTTCTTTCCAACAACCTTTGCTTCTATTTCAACCTCTTCCTATTGTTGGTAGGTAGAATTAATAAATGCATTTGTCTTACAAAAATTCACAAAAACTGTTACAAAAAGGTTAATCCATTCATACAAGAACACAAAATCTCTTAACAAAGGTCCATCTTTCAGAAAGTGGCACCTTGCGGTTCATTGCAAAACTCTGATATCATTGTTACGAAAAGGTTAACATGTTCGTCTAAGAACACAAAATCCCTTAACAAAAACCAAAGATATTTAGATGTCAAGATGAAGAGAAAACTACCTGAACCTTTGCCATTGAGAAGTATGAGATATTTAAGTCAAGAGTGACATGGTGACATTGGTTAAGTGTGTAGGGTGCAACACTTCCAACCATGTCTACTAATGTTGCTATTGCACTCACATGCCAGTTTCCACTTTCATCCTATAGAAACAAAAGCCATAACTGTGATTGATTCAGACATAACATAACCAAAAAAAAGGCTTAAAATGAAACACAAAGATGAATGCTTTATTACCAACAAGCCAGTGTGTATGATCATGTCACAAAGAAGAAAACCTTTGTGTGCTTTTACAAGCCGAAGACCCTTTGTGGTGGAAGTCTCTATCTGATTACCATAAGTTCCATCTGAGAGACCTTTTATCCATTTCTGAACATCCTCAAAACAACGATTTTTCTTCTCTTTCTCGATCATCGCAGAAAACCGACCGAAACAAAACTTTTCTCAATTCATAATTCATTTCATCATTCTTTCTTAAGGTTGTAAAAACTGGTTACAAAGTCAACTCTGTTTTATGACAAAGTTACAATACTTTTATATTTATTCAGTTCTAAACCAGTTTGGATTTTATGCGATTCGGTTTAAAAATGGTTTTGGTTTCAAAGCCCTCTAGGTCGAAACTGATTTTAAGAGTTAAAAATGATTTAATATTTAAAAAATGAGTTCAGAAAGAGATTATCCAATTTTATTTTTAAAAAAAAAATCTATGAATACATACTTTATTTAATGATTAAGACAATTAAATTTATATTTTATTTTTAAACACAATAACTTCTTTTTTTTAACATTTATACAATCTATTTCATTGCAAACTTTTAATTTGGCTGTAAGAGGTTTTAACTCTTGGTAAAGAATGAACATTAGTGTGAAAGTGCCGTATTTAGTGGAAACGATTGTTTGTGTATGGAACAGGTAGCATTTTTCACATTCTCTGATTTTGTTTTTCTTTGTTTATTCTAACCTTTATTCATTAGATGAAAGTCGTGCCGTGTTAAGCTTTTCTTTTAAGCATGCGAGTTTCACGTAATGGTTGAAAACAGTGTGTGGAAAAAAAGAGAGCACGCGAGGATCACGTGAACTTTAATATTAATTTGTTTAAAATATCTAAGATAATAAAAACTACAAATTTAAATTAATTATTTGAGTACATTTATAATTAAACCTATTTATTAACTTAATTATATAAAATATGAAATAAAATATGCATATTTCAGAAATTAAATTTATTTTTATATCTTGTTTGCAATAACTAAATTGGTCTAAGTATATATTTTTATTAAGTGTAATACATATTTTAAAATTGAATAAATAGATATAATTTTCGTCTGACGACATTTATAAAATTTATTTCATTAAAGTAAAATAAAAAAGAATTACTTAGAAAAAGAGAAAAAAACATTAGTTAACATTATTAACGTTTTTAAAAACATTAGTTAAGCACGTCCTAAAGTATTCCAAAAGCAAGCAGAAAGCTGTAGAATTGAGGGGATAGAAGTTTAAGACCATTAAGTTTGATGAACATAAGTAAATTTTGAAGTGCAGAAGAAAAAGAATCGAAAACATGGGGGAAAAAACTGCCTCGTTACATTCCATGTTGCCTTTCTGTTTCAGTCGTCGAAACATAAGAAATAATCTCAAAACAATTTCAGCAAAAAATTACAGCACACTTTAACCCTTTGACTCTAATCCAGTGACTGGTTTTCTTGTCTCAGGTTTCTGCTACCATCAATAATACCCAGATGAATTCTATGAACCAATGGTCTCGGATCATGCAGGGGACAGCAGAGAAGCAACAAGCAAACCGGTTGTAATTAAAACCCAACCACCAGCTCTTGCAACAGTTTGAAAATAATAATATTACGAAATGTATTTCTCCTGCTGCTCTTGAAGTAATTTGGCAGATGATTTGGCATCCAAATATAATGAACAAACCTCTTCAAGATCCGCCTATAAATTTCACAATAATAATAATAATTCATAAAGTTGAAGATAAGCACGTAGTGAACATTATTTCAAATGCTGATATCAAATAGTTCAACTTCATTATTACCTTGCATATATTGTCTCTGCCATTCATTTTTGCTACAATGCTGGCAGGTGATAACAGTTGAACTGCATGCCTGGTAAGCAAGCAACAGGTGTAAGAAACATAAGGAAAAGTATAGGATAGGAGAACAGACAATCTAGAATATGCAGACCTTAAAGATGTTCGTTGTCCAATATCCCCAAGGAAAGCTAAACTTTCGTCATCCACCACCAGTTCCTCCACTTGAGCACGGATAGCTAGAATCTGTTGCACAGGTAAGTAGCATGTATGTTGGACATATCAAAATACATAACACTTAACATCTTTAAAGTATAGTCAAAGAAATATGAAGGTAATACTACCTGTATCATTTCAGCAGGACCGTAGATTTGTGTTCGAATGATCACCAACCGATCCAGTAGGTCAACAGGTATGCCGTGAGGACTGCTCATATCAGTTCCTCTGTATAAAAAAGCAGGCAATAATGTTCAAATTTAGCAAGGTGAGATAATTAAAATCCAACCATACCAATCTAACAACTAATCAATATGACCATTTACTTCAAGTTCACATTGATTGACGTAAAATTGTCAATTAAGTGTCAAATATACCCTAAACGTCAACGAGGGTCTACAAACAGACGCTTATTTTTCAATCTTTACTAGTGACAAGCATTGGAGTCTTATATGGACGAGAGTTAAACTCAACATCAAGGAGTTATTTGAAAAAACTAATAAGTCCCATGGTGAGACCTGCTATGATAAAAATACGCCAAGAATGACTGGCTACCAATCATCACACTGCATTCATTTTATTTATCAAAATTTACCACTGGACAAAAACTTTAAAAGGAACATTATTTTCATCGTACCTTACATTACATATTCCTCTATTAGTAGCAAATATTACTATTGGAGATAGGGAGCTCTCTAAAGCACGATTCAAATATGAAAAACACTCCATGTCTAACATATGAACCTGCAAAGAAGCATTAATACTTAATTATTTAGATGCATTAGTAATGCACTAATTAGTTAGTGAGAAGTTTAATGACACAGTCACCTCATCGATAAATAGAACTCCAGGGACAAGCTCTGCCACACCTTCATCAATATATCGATTGACAACCTGTCACCAACAAAAACAGTTACCCTCTTGTTTCCATATTATCCCCGCTTTTCTTTTACCTTTGGTTTCTTCTGGTTATAACTCACAAATATAATCTAATCAATCACCATTTTCAATTTATGTATAAAACATCTGTAACAATAGGTCATACATCCAATTGTCATTGGATGTATTTGGAGAAATTGTCAAGAGAAACCCTCATCTTTAGACCCTTAATTTTTCCCACAATTAATTAAAGAATAGACTAGAAACTTGTATCAGAAGTTCTGAAAATACCTTGTTAATTTCTTGTCTCAACTTGTCAGTGATTTCTGTTTTCCTGGGTTTCATCATCTGACCCATAAGAGATAGAATATCTTGTCCCCCTTGAGGTCGTGCATTGGCAGCATCCAGATCATGTAAGGTTACATCCTTTAAGAACAAGCAATTCAAATCACAATAAGAGATCAGAAATAAATAAATAATAATAATACTAAAATAGAAACTCTAAGAGGCATTACATTGATATAAAATTGGTTTCAAATAAAATACCTGAACAATCTCCTTTTTCTTGTGAACCTCTCCCTTGGGAAGTGGAACATACTCTTCTGCCTCAAGGTCAAACTCTGTAGCAAAAGCATCACTTCGACCCACCCTTTTTACAGCGCCACTATTTGCCTCAATGTATATAACATCCCCAACGGCTACCTGCACCACGTATGCAGAAGTCCCAAATCAAAACATCACACATTTGTTCACACAAATATTACATACCTTTAAAAATAAAACAGCCCCACACAAAATAAACCAAATAAATTAATAACTCATAACTAATTTACAAATGGTAGCACACAAAGAGCAAGAGGAAATCATAAACCTCACCTTTTCCTTGATCAAGGCATCATATATGGTGGGATCCAACTTGAGTTGCTTGGTTCCTTTCACTGTCTTCAATCCAATTATCACATGGCTAATACTTTTACCATAACCACCTGATACGCTCTCAGTTTCTTCGGGAGTGAGCTCAGTCACCTTATACAAGACCAGCAAAAACATCAACAACAATAGTTACAATGCACAACCAGTATTGATAAGAGACAGCAGCTATAAACTCACCTCTCCTTCATACACTTCCTTGTTTTCCTTTATACGCAGACCAATGGCCCGTCGAAAATTTTCCATGAGCACTTCAGTCTTCTTCACTTCTGAGGAGTACACTTCAGAGCCAACCATTGGACAGAATGGAACCTACAGAGTGGCATAAACCTTATTAACAGTGAAAATGACGGTAAAAACACCAAAATAAAAAAACAACGAGTTCAATAAATGGCTATACACCGAGTGTCATCCAATTAAAAAAAAATATATCCGTTGCTATGACTCGCTATGACTCTTAAGATCGTTATAACAAAAGTGAATGACAAAATTAACATATACAATATATACACAACGGTTTATAATTAGTTGAGAACGTTAAAATGTTTTACACTAACAGAACATAGTTTTCTTTTTCTCAAGCAAATAAAAAGCAGAAGAATGAATGTTGAACCTTGGTGCCAAGCTCTTGGCTTATCCCGAGTGCCAGTGCAGTCTTTCCGGTTCCAGGTGGTCCGGCGAGAAGGAGTGCACGGCCGGCCATCTTCTTCTGGCGAATCATGTCGACTACGAGACCGGAAGCTTCTCTGGCTTCAACTTGGCCGACGAAGCCGGCGGCAAAACGCGATGCTTTTCCACTCGCCTGAGCAACAATAATCAAACTAAAATTGAAACTGAAAATTGCAGACCTAACACAGAAGAGGATGAGAAAGAGGAAGGAGAAGGAACCTCGAGCCCTAGGCCTTTGATGTGAGTGTGAGTAGCAACACGCTGTTTCTTGGTGGTAGACTGAACCTCTTCTATTTTCATCTTCTCCATTTCTCTCACTGTCTCAGGTTTTGCACTTTGCAGCAGCGGACACAGAGCAACAACAAGTAACGAGAGAACGCGCTTGAAATGAAAACACAAGGGAAGAAGAACATGAATTCACTGGGCCATGGTCTAACCCAGGCCCATATACATAAACCGGCTTTGCTTCATTTTTTATGTCAGCTTCTTCGTGCACCTCCATATATTTCTTCCGGCACCTCTATATAAAGAAAATTCCTATTTTGATGAGGAAAAATCGAAGAAATATATGGACGTTCAGGAAGAAACTATCATTTTTCATTTCATTATTGCCTATTTCCTCGAGCACCTTTCTCGATTATTGTCTATTTGTGACTTGAAAATTTTTCCGATTGTAGAATCTAGAACTGATTGTGAATAGTAACGTTCAAATTTGAAATTTAAAAGTTTATTTTGAATTGTATAATTGACAGGTAAATTTATTTAAAAAAAATAATTTCTAATTGTCCAATTCATAATACAGCTTTAAAATAACTTTCAGTTTGTACAATACAGAATAGACTTTCATATTAAGAAATCAATTTTAAATTACTAATCTCAAAAATGACTTTTAAATTACATAATGTGAAAGTAATTCTAAAAGTTTATTTCAGATTGCATGAATAAGTAAATAATTTTTTCTTAAAAATAGAAATTGGCTTCCGGATTTCAAAGCCTATTATAAATTGAACAAACTCTTGTATAACAAAGACAAAAGAAAAACTTTAACGTTTATTGGAGCGGGCCCAAATTAAAAAGAAGTGTTAATCGAGGGGAGCGGGCCCAAAGTTAAAAGCAAGTGAAAATCCAAAATTATAATGATGAATACAAAACATATATAAGATAATGATATATTGATCATTTTTTTTAATCCATCATTTCAATTATTTATTTTGATAATCTAAGAATGGTTGAAACGATGGATTAAAAATATATTAAAATATTATTATCCAAATATATAAAATAATAGCTATTTTATTAAAACATTGGTTCCTTCATGTCCGTGTTAATTCTTGAATCTTTTTGTTAACTATTATTAGCATGAGCAACATATATTATTAACAATTTCCAGAGAACCCTTTCAATAACTCATTCCATTTTACAATAAAAATAAACTTAGATACTGAAAGACAGATAAGGGAGTACTAAAAAAACTGAATAGCTAAATATTACATTTTTTTTTTTACTTTTAATGAATGTTTTTCATTAAATACATTCAATCAATCACCTTCATAAATAAAGCTAAATTTGCTAAACTTACTGATATTTTTTTTTCCTTTATCTACCTCTCATAAAATGCTAAAACTTATTGAACTTAATAAATGAGAGAATACAGAGGTTTCTACTTCAATAAATAATTGGTGAAATTTTATTTGAGATTTCCACCATCTTTAAAAACTGGCTTCACAACATTAAACTTTGACCACTGAATAATGCTCAAATGGTGTTCACTGTTTCTGAAACCACCAGCTTCTTCAGCTCCTTTTTATTTACCTGAAATTTCACAGAAGAAACTATTAACTACTTTTCCATTCCAGAAGGCATGTCAAGGTGAAAAAATGGAAATTATGTTGACAAGAACAAAATAGAAGCAAAAGTAAATTACCTTCCCCATGGCATTACGAGGGAGTTTTTCCCACAGGATTAGTTTAGTTGGAATCTGACAAAAATATAAACAAATTATCAGAAGAGAATAATTATGCCTTGTTCGATAGCAAAGTAATTAGCAGCAAAGAAAAAACAGAAATGGTGCATTTTAATTGTTTGGTTGGGTATGAAAAATAAGAATTTTGAGAATAATTACCTTGTAAGGTGCAATTTTGTCTTTGGCCCATATGGTTAATTCTTCTAGGCTTAGAACAGGCTTTGATTCTTGATCTCTCTTCTTTTTAGCATCAGCATGTGGCACAACGATTGCACCTACAATCTCTCCATAGTCGTTGTCTGGTAATCCTAAAACGCAGCATTCTAAGATAGCTGGATGCTGCAAAAAATGTTCTGATTGTGAATATCAATATATCATCCCTTATATTCAACTCTTCCATGGAGAAAAAATGCAACAAATACATGGAGTTGATAACACCCCATCATAAAAAAATGGTAGCAACTTGCCTCTATGATTACTGATTCAATTTCTAATGCAGATAACTTATAGCCACCAGCCTTGATTATATCAGCATTAGTACCTGTTAAACACGTAGAGAATGTACAGAACGTTATTTTTAGTTTTATTTCTATCACAAACGTTTCCTCCAATGTTCAATTCTAGGTCTCTTAATGTTTATGCATGGTCAATGAAGATGAAATAGTTCAGTTCTCATGCATGTCCAAAGAAAAATATCAGGAAAAACCAAATTCTCTGGCTATCAGCAATTAGGGACAAAAGTTTTTGACAAACAGGTACACAAATTTAAGCATTTTTTTTCTCTTACTTCTTTTGTGATATTTGTTTTGGAAAAATGGGAATCACTTGGACAATTCTAGAAATTTTCAAACTGGATATGTAGTTATTAAGGCATGAGAATCATCCTACTGGATGCACTCAAAGTTCTCACTTTTATGAGCATACACAGAAATATAAATTTCCTTACGTCCTAAAATGATGTAATATCCGTCTTCATCTGTAGTAACTGCGTCTCCAGTCTTGAAGAATCCATCATCAGTAAATGATTCCTTCGTTATCTGCAGGGACATAGAAAATTTTCTCAGAAGTAGATATGATATCCTTTTCACCATTCCCTATATTAGGAATCTTGGACTTTTGGTTACTGAAATAATATTCTATTCATTTACTGTGTTCAATCTTTAGAATTCTGGAACTTGTGTTACTCAAATAATTGCTTACAGCCTGTCGGTAACAGATAGTGGTGGGGCATAACAGGAAAAGATTGTAGCATAATGTACATAAATCATCATGTAATGCATTATTTATACCTCAATAACAGTTTGGAGGAGCATAAAAAGTAAAAGGAACAGGTAACAATTATTACTAAATGATGATTTCTGAATCACTGAATAGAAGAACTTGAAAAAGTACCTCAGGAAGTTTCCAATATTCTTTAAACAATGAAGGGCTTTTAACGCAAAGTTCACCCATTACATTTTTGTCATTCTCACTCTCTTCATCTGCAATGATCTTGACCTGTCAAGCAGACAGAAATGTCAGCCTTAAAATTCCATAGGATATTTCTTTGACATTGAGTGTCCATAACACTTGAGACAACAACTCTAGGTTTTTAGTACAAATCTCATAGTATGCCAAACTAAACATTGAATGCGTCCTTCAAGTTTCAGTCATATATCACTTTATTGAGTGTTTAGAACAATAAATTTAGTTTCCTTAACCTGATTTGAAACTTGAGCACAGACCATTAGTTATTAAAGTCTCTACTACAGTGTAGTTTAGGCTATCTGATTTTGTAAAAAGATTATGCTGTAGTAGAATGAGAGATAAAACAGCCAATTTTCGATGGCAAGTAGCAGAGAACATCGTCAAGATCAACTAACCTGTATACCAGGAAATGGTTTGCCCACAGTCCCTGGCTTGCGCTCACCTTTCAATGGATTTGACAATGCCATAACAAACTAGAAACATTAACATAAGACCATAAGATTCTTCTAAAAAGATCATTGTAAATTGAATAAGAAAATTATTAAAATATATATACATGATTCAGTACAAAGTTGAAGGACTTCAACTAAAGATTACTTACTTCAGTCATGCCATATCGTTCCAATAAGCGATGCCCAGTGATGGCTTCCCATTCTTGCATAACAGGTAGTGGAAGCGCTGAGGACCCACACATCTGAATATTAACATGACAATATATCAGATCTCTAAGATTGAATGAAATCAATATCCGTGCATGCTAATTTTCAACACCAGTGAGTTACATATTAAAAATTGACGAACAAACATTACTTTAAAATTGTTCAACACATGCTACTGTGACTCTTTTTCTTACCATAAGACGCAAGTTATTTGCAGCAGATGCTGAAACCTGTTGAAGCTCAGGATCCATTGCATTGTAACCTTGTATGAGTCGGGCATAGATAGTTGGAACCTTCATTTAAAAAATGATTAAAGTATAATCAGATCACCCATTCTAATCACAGCAAATAGTTTACAAATGAATTATAAATGAACAAACTGTGCATAGCATAGTACATAACATAGAAAAGCATCAAATGGCCTACAATTTACAAATGCTATTTTTGTATGTTTATATCTGTAAACGTTATTTTCTCAGCCAAGGTACCATGAGAATGAAACATATGATATACTATATATGAGAGTAATCCTTATGAGAATTATACTTACTCCAGTGAACACGGTTATAGCATCATCAGCCTTAGAACCATCAGTTGGATATGACTCACGCCATCTCTGCCAAACTCCCCTCACACTAAATTTTGGCAAAAACTCAACCTTCAACAACACAATAGATTATTAGCCACTAAATTTGTTTAAAATGGATACTATCTATTTTGAGGCCACTAGAAGATAAGTTAAGATTTTTATTTTCTAGTTGTCTATTCTTTGGAAGCATAAGTGAAGAGAGTATATTACCGAGGAGCCTGCATAGAGAGGGGCCATTAAACCATTGAAAAGCCCATGAACATGTATACCATATACGTTAAGGATTGACATAATAAAGATATCTCAAATCATATTTTTGCAAACATACTAAAGATGATATTATGTTTTAAATAATTTCAAAATTATTGAACAATGTATACAAAGAAACTTTCAAGGATATGATGTAGTGGTAGACAATGCAGAAACTTGTCAGCAGATGTGTACTCCCATGCTTTTGCCAAAGTTTGGACCTAAAATCAAAGCCAGAATTAAAAAAATATATATATACTTAGAAAATTAATAGCAGGATGAGTTGGACTGATAGGCTTAAGTCGACAGGGATTATATGCATTCTGATTAAATTCAAATCATAAACAGTAGTTCAATCATGAATTGATAATATCACACTAATTTGCTCAATCACAGAGCCCACGATAAGGAAGAGGATTTTATTTTAGTAGATGATGAAACTTTCAATTCTATGTAATAAATGTAACTAGAGATAAACATGAAGCATACCTGGGAAATGATGCTTTTGTGTGTATGAACAACACCCTTAGGTTTACCTGTAGTCCCACTGGTGTACAAAATCAGTGCTGGATCTTCTTCACCTATGCCAATGGATATGAAAAACAAAGAAAGAAATGTCAACAGATTGCTAGTGAAAGACTCTACCGATTCCATTTATAAAAGCTGAAACTGATTTTCTTACTTGATCCTCCTATGATATCATCCAAATAAATCCTGTCTTCGTGAATTTTCCCATTCCCATTCTGTGAGTGTCCATTTCTGTTGTTCTCTGAAGAAATGTTGACAACAGATGGAAGATGAAAAAACTTGGAAGAGCTTTTATTGGCTACGCTTTGCATTAATTCGCTATGCTCTTCAGTACTCAGTATTGCAGATATATCCTACAGCCATATTATATCAAACTTCTATTAAGATTTAATCCACAAAGCAGAAGTAAAGCACGAAGTTCAAGTAGAATAATTAAATAGCTAAATTAAAAAAGAAAAGAGACTCCAACACATACCGAATTATCAATCACATACAAGAGCTCTACTTCTGGATAGCTGGTTGCAAGGGGAACAGCAACACCTCCACTGAGCCAAACCCCAATTATTCCAGCAACAAATTCAGCAGAGGGCTTGGCTACAATTCCTATTCGAGCTCCACCAAGATTTCCCTGGGTTTCGATACCACTTAGAGTTTAGTCAATATTTTAAACATATTCACAAATGTAGTACTACACACGAATGCCAAGCAACAGACGAAAATTTTTGTTAATCTTCCATTTTTAGCAGATCTGAATAGAATAAAAACTGTGTTTTCTTATTGAGAACATAATGTCCCCTACTTTCAAGCTTCTTCTAAGTTTCCCCCGTGAAGGCTTTGTTCTAGCAACACAATAGTAAGGCAATTGTAAGGTGTAACTCACTGTTAGTGCATCACCGCCACACAAGAGATCAGATATCTGCTGTGCTGTTGAGATGAGTTCCTTGTAACTATAACTCTTCTGATCAGCTCTGATAGCAACATTTTCATGAACTGCAGGTTCTTGCCTAGCAATTGCTCTCACCACCTCCATTAATGTCGCAGGTGCAGATGCTATATAAAAGGAAGAAACAGTCATATAACCTTTACAGATGGATTTATTAGATATTAAACAGATTCCACGTGATGTAAACTGAACAACCATAATATCACTTTGGTTTTTTTCTAAAGTGACTAGATAACCACAAGAAGCAAGATGGTCCTTCTAAACTTTCAAGCACACCAACATCACTATCATAAGATCATAATTCATAACAAGTCAAGATAACCTCATCTTTCGTGTTTAAAGCTCTTGATCTTCCTGGACACCAAAACGTTTAGACCCAAGGTCCATAAAGCAATAACCAGGTTTTTTCACGGTACTAATCAACGCTACAACTTCATCAACAATTAGGAGATAGATACAAAGCCAAAAAGCTGCTTAACACAAACAAGATGCTTCGAATAATATCTATGCTTAGATACTTTTTTCTTTAAAAAAATCCAAACTCCGTGTGCTAATGCATGATGTTAACTAACGTTAGAATATAAACAAACAGAGTAGAACGCAACGAACAGTTCCCATCAAAAGTAGTACTTACTCACACCCAGAATACAGTGCATTCAGATCAAAACAAAATTAGCTCCCAAAAAATAAAAGAGAGAGGAACGGAGAGAGAAAGGGAAAACACACCCTTTACTTCTGCATGCAGTAGTGACATACCACAACAATATATTCCATCAAATTCAAGTTCAAGATAGAATTTTTTTTCATGGGTCTAATAACCCAGTTGAAAGAGGGATGAAAAAAAAACAAAAACAGTGATCCCAGAAGAAAGAACCCCCAGAAGCAAAAGACTGAAGTTCAAAACAGTAAGAAAGACAATTTAAGCGCGAACAGCCAATCAGAGAGAAGGAGAAACTCACTCGAGAGTGGACGAAGGTGAGCGAAAGAGAACCTGGGGAAGGAAACGTGATGTGGGAAAAGAGGGAAAGAAGAGGAAGTTATGAAGGGATGGGTAGAAAAAGTGCGTAGGTGTAGAGGGAGAGGGAGGAGAGTAAGGTGTTTGTTGAAAGCTTTCAATGAGCGACTCATTTAGGTGACTGGTTGATATTGTGACCAGCTAACTGAGCGGTGGAGTTAGGTGGAATGCAAACGGCGTGCTCCAAATTCTATTTCGCACGTTCAATCTTTTACCAGCTTAATTTGTCTTCTTCTGAGTCAAATGTGGCAATTTCGGAAACTGTAACGTGCCCTTATTCAATTCCAATTCCACCACTCTTTCTTATTTAATTTTTCTGGGTTTCCTCTGTTTGGGGAGCTTTCTGCTAATTGTTTCTTGGTTCTGGAGACCCTTTGTTACCATGATATTAACGTGAACACGATTGTGCGTCACCACTTGCAAGTTGTTACCACATCTCGTACTTGTGCTGGCCTTTTCGATGATAGGCTCTTTTGTGGTAGAGAAACAAAAGATTTCTTTTTCTTCTTTGGTAGGGTAGGGATTAGTTATCATAGTACACAAACAAAAACTGGATTTCTTCTTATATATATAATCAAAAGTATAACTAAAATATACACAAGGATTAGCATAAAACAATACACATACGTAGCGTACTTTAAATCGATGTGCATAATCGGAGACGAGCCCACCAAATTTTAATTTCAATAAAATGAATAAAATAATAGTGGGTCACACTGACAACAATTCACATGTGTTTTGTTTGACCAGCAAGATTTGATCTTTTTTTATGTGGGAGGTCTTCAATTAGATTTTTCGAGATTTGGACCGGTGGTTATACTTATCTAATGATTTTTTTGGTTTGTTTCTTATACGATCTATTGAGGTAAAAATTCAAAATAACATTAGATAATTGGTTGTTCCAAATGTTAGGTGTTTAGTGGTCGGAGCGATGATCATTTTTACAAGTTCCTGACAAGAAGGTTCGTGTCTTGTGGTGTGTTCATTATCTTTCACGCAATTCTGCAATAAAAAAATGCAGAAGAAAGAAGCATGTGCAGAACTGATTCCACTTTTTTAAACCTTTGTGTCAGTTTGCTATCCTAGCTTCTCGCTACTAGAAGGGTCCAAAATGTCTGACCCCAAAAGCTATAGGTTCTCAAATGGGGTTGCAAATCTCAATGTATATCTACCACGTCATTAAGGAGTAGTTAGCGTAGAGAATACAATGAACTTTTTCGGATTATCTGGTGTTAGTTGGCAGATTGAAGGGGTTATTTATTGATTGCTATGGACATATTATGGTCCATGTTATTAAGAAACCGTGTGGAAATTTCGGTTGACTGAAAATTGATAACTTTGATATAACTAGTTTAATAAAAAACAATTGTCTTAAATTTAAGTGCAAAAGATGGGATAATAAATTCAAATCTCACATTTCATTTCATACAATTTGTTTCTTCAGCTATTTTCTATGTGAGAATGGTAACGGATTAATACATAGATAAAAATACCGTTTTGACTTGAAATTTTGATAGGTGTAGCTTTATTTTGTTTTGGTTGTGTACCCAATTGTTTTATCTTGTTTAGCTTTCGATGCATCCAAGATATATGGCATTGGTTTCAATGGCTACGTATTGCAATAGAACCAACCCAAAACTAATGTTGCAAAGAAAAGGCACAAAAATTGAAGTCAAAGTAGATGATGAAAACTGACTATGCTATATTTAGACCACGAAAATAAGTCAATTGGTACGTTTTCATCACTTTATACAAACTATTTGTTGATGTAAAACTTCCTGTGGCCATGACCAAAAGAACTTCATTCAAGTGGGTGGAGAAAATCTTTTGAAAGGACATCATATTGTAAACTTAGAAATATATGATAATGACAAATTCTGGATGTCAAGACTCGAATTATAAAGACTTTATGGATTGATATGGAAATTAAGCAATGAAATCCACATGTATATTTGTACCAAGCTTGGGTGTTGACAATAAACTAGGGGCATGTTTGTTTTAATTTCATAATCAATTTCACCCACCGTGTACTCCTTCCAAAAAAAAACTGTGGTTGAAATTATTTCAGGCACCCATTTCAATTATGTTCATCGATATAAAACAAATTCTATCATCTCTAAAATAGATATTTATTCACACACACATTCCAATTATGTTTGTTTATTGATTCAAACTAGGTTCTATCTAATGAGGTATTACAATACCAGGCTTGAAAAGTTGTGGATTAACATCAAAGTGAAACTTACTTATAATCACAAACATGTACCAAGTCAAAGGTTTTCTTCAAGTTGACTATCTCCGTAGTCCATTGCCTACAAGGCTAAAGTCATAATAGTGGATGGTCAACATGATCATTGACCTTATCATCTCCTCCACCAGAAGGGTGTTCTAGCTCCCTGTGAAGGAGGTGGCGTGAGAATATCAAGCATTGTCTCCTTCTCTTTTGGGGTCAATGAAACACCTCTAACAAGGTCCAAAGCCATGATATGGACATTAGTCTTTTGTTTATGCTTCTTGTAAGCCCATCCTCCAGCAGCTGCTGCAGCAATTAGGACCTATTTGAAAGAACATATTTTCGGAATCAGCAAAATTTAAACTAGATGAAAGTAAAAGGAAAACTCAAGCCCTTTCAGTCCTCCAAAGAAAAAATTTACAGGTGATAACCACAAAGCTGCTGTCTGCATATCAAACTTGGGCGTATAGAGTACAGTCTCTCCAAAATCGTCCTCAAGCTTTTTGTAGATTTCCTTGTCACTCTTTCCAGCCCGAATTTCATCACGAATTAACTGAGAAACAGTACAAGTGCTTAAGTTCTGCTTGATAGAAACAAAGCTAACTTTCAAAAACTTCTAGCAGACATGGCTGTTTTTTTCATTTTAAAGAAATTCTGAGTAGAAATGAAACAAAAGCAGACATAAAACTAGGCAAGAAACTTCAAAATCTTAAAATATATGTTCTACCAACATAGGAAAATCAGTTATTTCACACGCCCGAAATTCCATCACAAGCTGGGCATATTCTGTTCAATTTTTTGTAGCTTCATCAAGACAAAAAAACAAAAGGCTCTAATCAAAGTAAATGAAGCTTTACAAACCGTGTATCCAGTTAAATCAGAAAAGGGGACTTTTCTTTTTCTTTTCCTCCTGTGGGGTTGCAGGATTCAAAATTGACGGCCATTTAATTGACAGAAAGCCAAAAGTAAGCATCAAAGAAAATAAACTATACAAATAAACAGGAAAGAACACTGCATTACTCCATTAAAGTTGAACTGTTGCCACAAGGGAAAGCTGATTAAAAATAATGTATCCAAAGGATACATTGATATTCGATAACTCATTCTAGAATTTACATAAAAAAGGAATTTGGGTGTTCGATGTTAATTTTTAAGTCGCAAGTAAAAAAACAACAATCTGATATTTGACTCCACCCTCGTGCCCCAATTCATCTCAGTCCCTTCTCCTAATTATTCCAAGTTTAGAAGCCATCTGAAGTTCCAAACAAGTAGTTGAAAGAAACACAAAATAAACAAACTAACATAATCATGTTTCAGTTGGGACTAAGGACATAATTAAGTAACGACACCCATATGAGAAAGTAAAAGTGCATAGAAAAACACCTTCCTGAGCAAAATGGCAATGTCTGCTTGAGAATCTTCAATGGATTGACTCCCACACTCCGTGCACCTCACATTGTGACTAATGTTTCTTGCCCGAGCATCAACTATCATTGTCTTCTTCACTGCATCATCCTCACTCGCCATTCCAACCTACCCAAACAAATACCATTAAAACATTCAAAGGAAACAAGATAAATAAAGACTTTGTATGCCGCGCTGAAGAGAAAGTAAACTTCTGTTTCAGCCACACATTTCACCAAACAGTTGCAAGGCAAAAGAAATCAGGACAAAAACACAACAAATTTAAGTAAAAAAATGAATCAGAATGTCTTAACTGTAGCATCTAATGATCATGAAAGTGAAAGAACTGCACAAATTAATCCCTATTGTCAAAAGCATAAACAACACAAAAAGCCTTCGTTCATTCATTTTGTCGAACAGTTGCGATACACAAATTTCAACAGATAAAACATTTCCTCCGAATCAGAAGAAAAGGTAAATTTTACGATGGAGTTTAATATATGAATTTATTGAATATAGATAAATGTAAAATGGGTTTTACGTAGAAACTCACTGTAAAAAAATTGATGAAAAAAAGTAGGGTGTGTGATTCTAGTTCCTGGATTTCGATTGAAAGCTTGGATTAGATTGTGGACTCAATTAAGTACATATCAAATCATTGTCCCATGACATTGCATGCTCGTATAGCTCTTTTATTTTTCAAATATTAATTAAATATTTCTTTTTATAAAAAGAAAATGACCGCAAAGAAAATATTTTATCAAATATTTAATAATAAAAAAATACACATTCTTTTTTAAATTTCAAATATTAAAAAATTATAATGTTATAAATACTAAATAAAAGTATCAAATAATAATTATAAAAAGAATAAAAATGACAAAATTTATACCTTTAAGACCAAGTTAATAAATTAAGAGCTAAAAGATTAATGTAAAAAAAATTTACATTAATCAATAAATTAAAAATGTTTTAATGATACGAAACATAAGGTATTTCAACCATATTCCATACTCAATTTATTATATCAAAATCGACACAAATTTGGCCATTACCTCCAAAAACAAAATTATTTATCATATATTGTTTATATCTATACTCATAATCCGTATTATCAATACAAAAATTCTTTATCATATAATCGAGACAAATTCATACAATACCAAAAATATAGATTTATTTATCATTTTAAAGCAAACTAAATACAATAAACTAATATAGTAACCTATAAAAAAAGTACAAACAAGAGTTTTGTATTATCCGTATTAAAGTCATAAATGATTAGTATAACTAAATTGAAAGCGTAAGTCCAAGCAACAAGTTGCATTGAATTGAGATGTTATCATGAAAAGGTTTGAAATAGTAATGGCACATTGGAAAGCTAATGAAAGAGACAACACCGTAGCCTCCCAATCAATGCTTGGTGATGTCTACCCATTCATCCTAACATGTTTGGGTGTGGAACATATTTTTGCAACAACACTTCGATAACAAACACGGTTTATATGATGCCACTTTGCTATGTTTTCAGAGGTTGCTGCTTCAATCATTTCTCATATACTACCCATCTTGAAAAACTAAATTCCCCATACATTATGGCTTCTCATAAATCATTCAAGCTAAATTTATGACACAACCTCAATTTAGTAGAAGACATCTCAAAACGAATCAAAATCTTAAGTCAATTTAGTTCATTAATAATCACTTAATTTATGGGTTATATAAATTTAAGTTGAGTTAGATTTACTTAACATACAATTCATTTATTTTTTTAAAAAATTATTTCTTTTATCTTTAAACCAAAATAAAAAACTCTTTATTTATTATTTTTGATATCTTTGAGATCCTGCAAATTTTAATATATGAAAAAATATAAAATTATTTCCATCCTACAAATTTAAATATTCAAAAATAATTAAAAAAATATTTTCTTCATTTTTTTATCAGTTAGTAATTCAAGTTACTTAACACGTCAACCTATGATAGATTGAACCGAATTGTAAAATTTATGACTTATTGTTAATTTCATTCATACCGAACAAATCCGTAATACAAAACATCACGTTGTTTTATCCATAAAAGAAAAATCAAATTCAGGATTTTAGAATCATTCGAAAATATTAATCAGTCAATTATGTTGTGCCCTCTTAATATTAATTATGTCACTTAGATCACTCATACTACTTGTAAGGTACTATACTTATTGTAATTTGAATCCTGTATTTTGCAAGGTATGTGATTTTTTAATATTTTGTTTATTAATTTTTAGATATCTATAATTTGATTCTTTAAAATTCTTTTTAAATGATTTTGTTCCATAACTTTATTATAGGTATTTATTATATAGACATGAAAATGTGAGATTGAGATATAACGTAAAATATTCGTGGGAGTGTGAGACTGAGAGATAACGTAAAATATTCGTGGTGTACTCAATGATTGGACTTGTGCCAAATTGGGAGAAAACATATGAATATTTTACTGAAAAAAGTTCCATATAATTAATAAAAAGTAAATAATAAAAACAATGTAAAAAGAAATTCAGATATCAAAATTATAATTAAGTCAAAATATTTGTTATTGATGTTTATAAAAAAAATATAATAAAAAGATTGGTGCTCTCAAGTATTCATAGATAAAATTTATTATGGATAATAAGTGAATTATTTAAATAGGTGTTAAAAATAATTGATAACAGATAATTTAATACTCATTTATAAATATGTCAGATTCATATTGTAACATCCTGTTTTCATAGTTTTTAAACTATTAAACAAAACATTTAAATTTTAGTAATTCAGAAGCGAATGATGACATAGGCCAGTATAATACAATACAGTCATCCTCAAAAATAACCATAAGTACATTGATCAACCTATATTGCCCATACACGACTAAAGGAATTACAAAAATACCCGATCAGCTAAACAAAAGAAAGAAAAGGGGTCACATATGCTATTGGTACGTCTAATGCAATCATCTCACATCCCGGAGGGTGTATCCTCACCTGCACGTTTATCTGCTCACGCCATCCAATCGAGACGATCATTGCAAAGGTAGAAGACACACACAAACACGCCATAGAAACTAGAAGGGTAAGCTAACTTGAATGAAGAGTAACCATGCAATTTATTTTATGTTAAGGCAGAGAAACAGGATTCATTAAACAGTCTATCAAAAATCATCCAATTAATTCCAACTATAACACCACACGCCATTCTAGACTCGATATCCGGATTATGTAAGTGGCATTGGAGCTCTTGGTGACTTGCGCTTGAGATGGTTCCTAAACTCTGCAGAGTTTTAGGCACAAGGGGTATTCACCCAACCACTCTCAAGGTAAATCCCATCACCTCTATGATGGATCGGATTCATAGACCAGGACCTCCTGCTACTTTCCCCGACGTAATCCATCATACTCTACTTGAGTCTTAATGGTTACTGGAAGCGTCAGGATATCACCAATCTGAGTCCTCATGCCCTTACATTTACTAAACCACATTCCTTAGGATTTCCCTTGAAATCCTAACTCTAACATACTTCCATTCACATCAAGTTCACACTCAATTCCTTCACACAGTCTAACATGCATAAGGATCACATACAATATCAACCAACATCATCTTAAAGCAACCAATCTAGCATCAAGAAATCAAAACAGTGGGAAAACCAATCTTCTACAGGGAATCTCGCTTAGGCTAGAGGGTCTCGCCTAAGCTAGAGAGTCTATCTTGCTTAGGCGAGTTGATCTCGCCTGGGCGAGACATCATACAGTGGTGAATTACAATTCCTGGGCGAACTCTCGCTCAGGCTAAACTGGCTCGCCTAGACGAGATGTCATCTCGCTCAGGCGACCCCAGCTCGCCTAGGCGAGGTTTCGCACAATTGACAGGGGTGAGCTTCTGGTATTTTCGCTTAGGCGAGACCAACTCGCCTAGGCGAAACTACCAGGAAATCCTCCCTGTTCTGCACATGCAAGCTCGCTCAAGAACATCTCCCACTCAATTTCACACACCAACAGTCTCAAACATCAATTAAACAAACAATCATGCAATTAAAGCACTCACGAACACAATTCACATCAAAATGAGTTACAGAGTTAGCTTCCCTTACCCTTTTACCAAGAACTAGATTGATGGAGTCAATGGATAGCAAGAGAGCAGAATTCTTCCGTTTAACCTAGGAGAATCCGTCATCAAGACAGGGGAGACGAAGATTAACATGATCAGATTCATAACGCAAAGAGTGGTTAGTGGATTCTAACTGGAATTGAGCTCAATTGGGAGATATAACCTACCTAGGAGGATGGAAGCTGAGGGAGGAGTTGCAGAGAGTCATGTTGGCTGGTCCTTCCAAAGTCTGAATAGAGAAAGATTGAAGCAGTGAGATGTAGCACAGAGAAGAGGGAGTGGGAGATGGTTTGAGTTGCAGAGAAAATTTGAGAGAATGAGGAAGAAGAGAGGGTGTTTCTGTTTTTAGAAAAGAAGCAAAAAGAGGGGTATCACACATATATCATAATATTCATACCCACAAATATTCATCGTTGATAAAAAATTAAAATTAAAAATTAATTTATATTTTATTAAGTTAAATTTAATTAAAATTATAATTCACATTATATTTTATATTTTTAAAAATTTATAAATTATCTTTTCTTACATATTTACAAGAATATTTTTTAAACAAATATCTAAGTCGAATTTTTTGTTGTGATTAAATAACGAATAAACACTATTAGCATCGGTTTGACCAATGTTATCCTAATTCGCACACATAGCATATGTATATTATAAAATTGAAAATAATAAAATAATATGAATTAAAATTGTACATTTTAAAATTCTAAAAGGTGGATTAGCAATGAAAGACCATCTTTAATTAGTGTTTTCTTTCTTAAAAGAGTGATATTCTTTTATGTATTTTCCTCGGAACTTGTTATTTTATGTATAAAAAGCATTAAATAAATTTCAAAATTGTAATAACTAAAAGTGATAAACTTTAATATTTTAAATTTAAACTAGTTGCGACTAAATACCATTTTTTAGAGACAAATTATAATTATTATTTTGTATTTACTTTTATATTATAACTATCAAATGATTAATCATTTCTAAAATTTCTTTTATGTTGAGGTTTTCTTCTCATTCAAAACTCACCTCACTTGTTCATAAATTTGTATACCAAAATTTCAGCTCGTCTTAAATCAAATTATATCACATATTTAATAGTTTTTATTTTGTACTTAAGGAATAAAACAATAAAAAAAAAATATATATAAATATATATATATATATATATATATGTATGTATATATATGTGTATGTTTAAAATGAACCCTTGTTTCATCTCAACTATAAAGCTTGCACACAAATTGCATCAGGTCTTGGATTTTCAGAATAAGAACAACTAACTTCTTACTCTAATAAAATCCATCAGTTTGATTTACTTATCATGTTCATATGAAAGAAAAACTGTGATATCAATTATGTAATTAGAAATTACATTGTCCCAAAGTATCAACTGTAATGTGTTCACCATTTGACTGACAAAAAAATAACTCTAAAATTTACATATGCCTTTCAGCGAGCACCCGAACAAAGAATCAAATGTAGCATGAGATGATCAAAGGCTCTAAAAACTTGACCCCATGCAACAAAACCACAGATTTTCCTGCAAACCAGTGACAGAAAGAATCAATACTGCCCAGAAAACAATTTAAGAAATAAATTAAAAAAAGGAAATAAATTTCTTTATAAGTTAAAGGTTTAATTATTTCTTTAGTCCTTGTTTTCGTCAAAAAATGTCAAGTTGGTTCTCCAGTTCTTTTTTTGTTCCAATTTGGTCTCGAATTTTGAAAAATTGATACAATTTGATAATTTTCGTCATATTTCTTGAAATGCATGATGAATTTTTCATCAAAATTGACATTAGGATTATGTTAATTATACCAACAAAGTAAACCATCCTTGTTTCCAGTTTTAATTTTGATGAAAAATGTTTGATCCGTTTCAAGAAATCTAACAAAAAGAACCAAACTATATCAATTTTTCAAAAATCGGAACTAAAAAAAAACTGAAGGACTAACTTGATATTTTTGAACGAAAACAAGAATCAAAAGAATAATTAAACCTAAGTGAAAATATGGTTATACCTTGTCATGAGACCACTTTAGTATGTTGAGTCTGCCTCTTGTGCAAGAAGTGCAATTTCAATTTCCTGAAGTGACTTCCCTTTTGTTTCCAGAATATATTTCTTCACAAAAACCACCGCTACCAAACAACATGAACCAAAAATAGTATACAGGAGTTGAGCCCCAATTAGCTCCAGCAAGCGCAAGAAAAATAGACCCACAAAAAAGTTTATCGCCTGTTGAAAGAAATGTTTACAATCTCTTAGAGAACACAGTAATATTGGAGGAGCCAAACCAAATGACACTGTTATAATGTGAAAGGCCAAAACTTCCTTCAAACATGTATATTGTATCTGATGTAGGACCTGCTATTGAACTTAACTAGAGAAAATATACAGGTAATTCTAATTAGTATATAATGTCAAGTTACCAATTATGTCTTACCTCAAGGTCAAATTCAGACCTAAAAGAACATTACTCAATACAAGTGCAAAGATAACTCAAATATTTAAACAGAATTAAGCTTTAAAATGTATATCATTACAATATTCACCGCCATTAACATAGTTAAAGATTACAGTAGATTTCAAGTTCATAAGTATGCAAAAAGTTCAAAACAAGTTAATACTTTGGAAAGTTAAGATGAAATATAAGAAAACTTGAGAAGACAATTACCCAATGCATAGCCAGGCAAATGGCCATTGCCTTTGCTCTAATATTGCCGGGTAGCATTTCAGACATGACAAGACAAGGAACTGGACCAGCGCCTAGAGCAAATGACATCACAAACCTGTGTTGTCCATTTCACATTTAGCAACATATACCATGAAACATGCACTCTCAAATTCACAGAGATTTATAACTTGTTCAGTAGTTTGACAGTCAAACAAAGGAATGTAGGTATCTTTTCAGATTCACAAGGTGTTCAAACAATCAATTAAGAAGTCCATTTTGAAATAAATAAAGCAAACTTTTCAAAGTATGGCTAATATTCAAAAAGTTGTATTACATTCATTGATCTGTGATTCTGTGGATAAAATGAGATTGACATCAACGTTAACCAATTATTGTCATATATATTTACTTGTGCATCTGATAGTGACAAACTAAGGACACAGGTTATGAATTTCAGAAAAAGATTTGCTATAAAGGGGTGTGCACCCTCTCCAAACCAGCCGTCCAACAAATACAAGTTGAATTTCTGACCACTTACAGTAACATGCCACCGACAGACAGATACATTGCTCCAAATCCTGATGCAAAAGGACTTGCAGCAATGGCTTGTAAACCCATTGTTAACGCCTAAACAAGAAAATAGGCAAATATCAGGTTATATAATTCTCATCACGTAGCTTATGAAAATTAGTATGAAATGTAATAATTGGAAAGAAATCCAACTTTTAAACTGCATCGTAGAATAGCTTAGATTTCTTCACTAATTAGTGCAAGAAAACCCAAGATAGGAGAGTTAAAAAATGAAGTCATGCTCTTGGTGAGCTTGCTAAAAGGGAAAACAAGGAAGTGACTTATGAATTGAAAGCAATTGGCTATGTATTGAGCACAAAAAATTTGGTTGGATAGTCAATTTTCAACGAAAACTACAGGAGATTCCGGTTAAACAATCAAGCCTTAATCTGGATGGTTGCTATTGATACAAATTTTATGAGTGTATTTTTCCTGACTAATCTAACTAAACTAGTATTTTTATCTTTCTTTCATTAGCTATGTAAATATAGACTCAATCCTAGTCCCTAACTTCATTGTGCTACATTTCAGTCGCAAAATCATGATAGAGAAACTACCCTCTTGCATATATTTGGATACTCTTACAATACAAGAAAGACAATTTCATTATTTGAACCTTTTATCTTCCCAACAACCAAGTAGACCCTAGCTAAATCCCCAAAAACTATACGGAAAACTTTCCCATTTCCCATTTTCAGGTTTCATTGTCCTGCATTCCAGTTACATTCTCTGTCCATTTTTACAGACCTTCCAAATGGGAGTTATGTTGCATGCCATTGAAACTTAGCTATTTGTTGTCCAAAAGTGTTGTTTGGAAGCTGAATGGATATGGTGCCTTCCTAATTCCCGTGGAAGTTAATTCATGTGGAATCCAATAAATTAATAGTTAAAGTAATTACTGAATAGTAGACGGCTACACTTTCGTTTCAATTTTCTAAAAACATGAGTCTTATGAAATTCTTTTCAAATGATATTCAAGTTTAGAAGAGATTCATTCAATAAAGGGACAACTTTCATTTTTCTTTCTTACCATGCCCAGAAAGCTACCCAGGAGAAGCAATTTCCTTCCAAGTTTATCCATCAGAATCATTGCAATAACAGACCCTGAAGAGGTTACACGAGAAGGTTGAGAGGAATAAACAGCAATTGCAAATCAACAAATAAACAAAAATAAAGGAGATAAGCAAAACAATACCCACTAAATTGCAGACTCCTACGCATGTGTTTGCAATATCAGATGGTACACCAAAACTTTCAAAGACAGTTGAAGAGAAATAAAAAACAGCATTTATGCCGGATAGCTGCTGCAACGCAAAAAGCGAACAGCCAATGAACATCACTGCAAAATGCATTTAGTCATTTAGCAACTATAAAAAAAGACACAAAACAACTATATACTACTGCAAAACAAATGATTTTAGAATTTTTTATATGATTAAGCTAGCCTATAAAAGATACACTACTGTTCCATTAGAATAAAATATTAAGATGTGTAGTCATGTACCTCTGAAATAGCGGCCACAGATTAAATCTGAAACTGTGACTGTATCAGATGCATCACCTCTGTCAGCCTTTGACAGTTCAACCATTGCAGGTTTCACATGTACTCCTCCCAACAGCTTCTCAAACTCAGCTTCAGCTTCAGTGGTTCTTCCTATCTGAACAATATAAAAGAAATATAAGTGTTTGTGTAGAAAAAAGAACCTTAATCAATTAAAAGAGGAAATAAATACAAAAAAAAAAATAGACAAAAGGGAGGATGAGACCTTGGGTACTCTTCTTAAAAAACAAAAAATTACAGATAGTCAATAACAAAGTTAAAAAATAGACATCAGGCAGGGTATATTTATTTATTATTTTAAAAAAGGGAATTAATCATTGGGAGAAGGAAACCCGGAATCTCTTTTTTTCAGTCTTAAAGAGAAAGAAACAATATAGACAAACAAAAGGCAAAAATAGAGTAGTCTTTCAATAGCACCACATCAGCAAAACATTGTTCTATGAAGGGGTATCAAATGAAGATAAGGTACCTTCAAAAGCCCTCTTCAGAATCAAGTTAAACAGAAAGTAAAAGAAATATAAATTAGAAACCACAAGACACGATAGTTCCTAACTTTTTATTACCTCACTCCATCTTAAGTATACAAGTGCAACATTACACTTTATATATCATCAAAGATCAAATTAATAATTAAATATCCATAGGCCAGAGTTGGGATAGAAAAATTTATAGTCCAGCAATCAATCTCCCAAATATGATCCAAAATAGTTGAAAGCAAATACATTAAATTATGTTTTGACAATTAGTCAGTAATTGAAAGTTCTTGACAGTTTTAAACACATGGCGATTAGATAACCTTGAAAAGCCAATGAGGACTCTCTGCACTGATCTCCATAAAAATGGCAAGCATTGCAGCAGGGATGACAGATACCCAGAAACAAATTCGCCACCTGAGCACATAATTTCCGCATATAAAATTCAACCTTTAAAAAATATGTGCAGAAAAAGTAATTGAAATTGAATTGCCCTATAAGGCTACAATAAACATATCTTCACAAATATCACCAAGCCTAGCTTTTCATACCAACCAACTATATCCTTTGATGGAATTCCAATAAAGAAAGAGCCCATGAGTCCAAGACATGTTGCAATTTGGGTTAAGGCTCCATAAGCACCTCGGACAGCTGGAGGTGAGACCTATAAATGCATGTGGAGTTAAGTAAAGAATAAAAAAACCTCTACTGAAAAATATAATGATCTCAAACTGGAGAGAAACAGAATTGCTGATATCATCTAATATACCTCAGCCACATAAAGAGCTACAACAGGTGGGCCAAGTCCCATTCCAGTACCAACAAATAACCTTCCCAGAAGCATGCCCCACAGAGTTTTTGCTGTTGCACTGCAAAAGTTGTGAATAGTAAGCTTATAACTTTATCTGCTGTTTTATTGTGTTTGTGAAGACCTTTTTCTCCTTTTTTCTCATTCACCCTTTCCCCCTTGCGTTATCTTCTGTTTTTTTATAGAAAACATCATGGAATGGGATGACATTAATTTGAAAACAATTAGCAAGAGAACCTTAACAATAAAAATATAAAAAAGAAAAAGCTTGAGGAAGGGATTTCTTTGTATTATAACAATGATTGTTAAAGTTGTAAAGTGATTTCTCAAATTTTCCACTTTTCCAATTCATGCAGAGATAATTTAAAAGTTGTCTATCAGCAATAAGTTGAAAACTGAAATTCAAACTTAAAACATAAAATAGGAAACCTTTTGAAATCCTTGTGACAGGATCTAATTTTAAAATAAGGAACTACGGTTTATAAATCTTCAATGGGAAAAATCCCTCTTGATCCCACTGAAAACAGAAAAACAAAGATAGGAATACTGCACAATTTCAAGGGTCTGCAATGCAATCTGCCTGCCCTAACCAATAAGACCCTGATTCCTACTGATTGATTGCGTAAGTCCCCTCCCCCACTCCTAGCTTTTTATCATTTCCCTTAACGGATTTCACCCCTCTTTTCCAACCGTCCTAAAGAACAGAAAATGTCAGGATTCAAGTCATTTATCAGTGATCATATAAGAAAATTGATTAGACCATTTTTTTTTCACTGAAGAAACAAAGCTAGTCAAATTTGTTAACATTACACAGTTCCCACAAAGGAAGGAACAAGGAAGTCCAAACTAAAAAAAATGAAACTGGATAGAAGAAAATTAGCCTTTCGAAAAACCGTGGTTTATACACACACAATATAGCTTTTGTATATCAGTTGTACCAATCAAATGCAAATTTTGTTGCACAAGAAGGCAAGGTGACACAATTAATGAAAGAGACAATAATTTAACTTATGCAGCTGATACCTCATCCCAGCCCCAATTATCATAGGTAAAGCACACAACTGGAAACTTCTTTTACGCCCAATACCATCTGCCATCCATCCACTGAACAGAGATCCAACAAAAGCACCTCCTAAACATACACTTACTACAAGACCTTCATCATAAAAAGAGATAAATATTTAGATGTCAAACATGATAAAAACAATAATGTTTGTCATCAAACTAAGATGAACTACCTTCTGCTATTGTATTCCCACTAAATCCAAGATCTATAGAAATGCTCTCTAATGTTTCATTCACTACTCTGCATTGGCAATAGCAGTAACAAAATCAGATATTTTATACATACAAGAATGAATCTGAATCAAACTTTGGTATAAAAGAACATACCCAATATGGTATCCATACAAGAAGGCAGAAAGAGAAGCCACTAGTACATGCCGAAAAGAGTGCAACCAACATGGTTTGGCATTCTGTATACGCACTGAAGCTGTGATGAACGAAATTCTTCTGTCAGTGATATCATTATAGCATCTTCAATGGAAGTTCTTTCAAGTAACTTGCAAAGGATTTTATTTAACGTTAAATGAATCCCACAAGCCACATCACTCCTAAGCTACTGTTTTACAGTATTTGCTCCAATAATGAGATCTTATAAGCAATCCACATTTTTATAAATCTTTTTTGCACTTCACTTTTTGAACACAAAATATTAATTAATTTTTTTGATTAAATATTAATTTACTACAGATGTAGTTTATATATTTTAGACTTAGGGTCTTATTTGAGACCTAGTTCTTAATTCTATGAACCATATCATCACACATCAACCAACTCCAATGGATATATCTTTCAAGGCCTAGTGCTTATATCTAAGACTTAAGTTAAGATTTTGGCATTGGAGTTATTGTTACAAACAAACCAATTTCTCCAATTGGCATATAAAAAATTACCCAAAAAACATTAAACACTTCTTTGTCATTCTCTCTCCCTATATAAAGAATAAGAATTTGAATTACACACAAGCTCATTGCTAGTTGACTTTTTTATTGTTCTTAAGTATACAAGGTATTATTGACCATGTTTTGCAATGTTATCAGTGTGTACATATCAATGTCAAACCAAATTCCACAAGCTCGTAAATGAAATGGGGTTTTAAAATATGTACCCAATACGCTACATGAATCAATACTCATCAAAACATAAATGCCTGTACTTTCAGAAAAAAAGTATGTATATTCATCTGCAAGATTCAATAGAAGCACAGAAAAACATACATGATTATGTAATATGTAATAAAGATAATGAGGCTGAATTGATTTGAAGTAGTCATTTCCATTTTTGCCTGAAAGTTGAGTTCAGTCTCCACTGTTCTTTCAAATTTGTAACACATTTTATATCTCTTTTGGATTACACGACATTGGTGTAAAGTATCTACTAGTTTTGCTGATATACAACCAATTGTGGGGTCTCTCCTCCAAAGCAAGTTTTCTTCATCCACAAAGTTTAAATTCAACACTTGTTAAGGGATCTAAATCCAACTCCACTTGAACCATGGTCGTGGAATCATTCAAATACGAATTCAAGAAATCTAATCTTTTAAATTATAAAATGCAACTACTTAGTCCATGATTTATTTCCCACTAGTTTTCCAAATTATTTCCTAAAACAATTCGGCACTACTCAGCAATCAACTTCTCATCCCAAATCTATAAGTTGAGAAATGTTCTTTTATTCTCTTTTTTATGCTTAAGCTCTTTGGAGGAAAACACCTAGAAAACAAAAGCATAATCAGGAGAGAAACACGTTTAAACATGTTCAGTAGAAGACAAACAAATTTTAGAAAACAGTAAACGAGCAAGACATTAGTTTAACTGTATTAGTAATAAAAAGAAGTGTTCAAAAGATAAACGCTTGCAATCTAAAACAGTTTTACACTGTCAACAAATCACAAATCATAGTTAACATAACTTCCAAAATTATCATAGACAGTGATGTAATTGGTTGACAGTGTAAAACACCTTATCAACGCATAACCCATTTATTCTAAAAAGAAAAACATATACATGAACGAAAAGAAAGCAAGGTACCTAAATTCTCATCCAAATTTTCATCCTTATCCTGTCCAAGTATGTGATCCTTGGATGCTACCCGTTGCCTTCCCCGCATGGCAAAACGATAGATAACTTCTCCAAAATTCGCCAGAGATCACCTTCTGATATACACTATTGCATCATCATAACAACAACATCAGTTGCATTGCAGCACAGGGCATTGGCAACAACATCAAGCACAACACCGCACCAATCTCAATAATAAGATTGCAAGAAAAATTCTCAGATCTCACACCCCAAGAACTTCATTTTCAATCACATGATGTCACCTCTACCGTTATTTTTCCATGCACATTGTCATTCCCGTGAAATGGAGAGGGAGAACCTAAATCTCACCGTTATCAGTTTTGTTTTGTTCAAAAGGGGTTTATTTATTTGAAGAAAATCACAAAAATGAAGAAGGCTCGCTTCTCTAACTGGCCACCTCAATCACAGAAAAAGCTAAAACTTTCCTAAAATGGAATGATACCCAGCACAGGAAAAATAATAATGAAAAGTGAGAGAGAAAATTGAAAGGTGGGTACCTCGTTGGTGCGAGATGAAGAATTTGGAATGGCGTTAGAAATGCAGAGAGATCGATGCAAATGAACAAGAAAAAAAGAGTGAAGTGTGATGATCATCGCAGTTGAGGGCAATGGCACGTGTCAGTTGGTGACGCAGTCGTGGTAAAAAAAATAAACCCACCATAGATTTCGCACACACATGTCTACATCTACGCATATGCATGATGAAGCATATGCAAGTTAAGTATGATACAAAAAAGAAAAAAAGTAGAACAAAATTTGGACATGTGGCAGATTCTAAGGTTCTGTTCTGTGTGTCTCTGTCTCTGATATCATGTGCTTACGGAGAAGTAGAAGAAGACTCCAAATTTGGCTAGGATTTCATTTGCATTTGCTTGTTACAATATTCAGTGCGAGTTTCGCGACAGAACAAACAATGTAGAGAGAAAAAAAGATTGCAGATAACAATTTTTTTTTTTCTTGTTTGATCGAAGAAAAGTAAACATAAAAACTCAAAACATAAATTAAGTTCTTTTTTATTTGAATTTGAAGTTGTTTTCTTTTCCTTCATTTTGTTTTTCTCTACCAAGCATCGGGGGAGAGCTTCAAAATGTGAGGAATTAGTCTTAGTATTGCTTTTTAATCAAATTTCACTGGTAATGTTGTTTTATTTCATTCAAATGCATTAAGTTGTTTTCATACATTGTTTTCATTCAAACTACTCTTATTTTATTGTTATATGTATAATAATTAATATTGTTGCCCAATTTACTTTCAATCTATCATTATTTTCTCCTTTATCACTAAATTTAAATTTTGAAAACATTAATAATAATTAAAATTTTACATCACACTTTAAATTATTCAACATATACTTAAAACATAATTGATATATATATATATATATATATATATATATATATATATATTATTATATATATATTATATATAGATAAATATATTTATATATATATTTTATTTATATTATAAAAAGCGTTTCCTTTTGCAGATGCAAAAATACTATTTAGAATCAAGAATAATGACTTCATAAGCTAACAGGGTGGGTATAGTGGTCCAGGAAGTGCTTTTATTTCTCAAACAAAAATCTTCTTAGTGCCTTCCTTCTTCTTTTTCTTATTTATAGCTAAAAAGTTAATGTATTTGGGTAATGTTATGGGAGTTCGTAAGGATTATGATAGAACAAGTCTCCTGGTTTTATGAATGTATCAGACACAACATCATTATTTTGACTACAAAGAAAATCACATAAGCATTTATCAGACACAACACATAATTTTTAAGAAGGCATAAATAAACAAGTTTGACATGATCAAGGTTGGTATTGTTAGGCAAAGCACACATTCCTTAACCAACCCACCTAGGTGGATGATGGCATGTTTGAATAAAGAACCAAACTTTATTTTCTTTCCCTTTTGCTGAAATTATGAACATATGTTGGTGGGAATTGGCAAATTGGTAATAGCCCATCTGTGATTGCGTAATTCATTGTTTGACAGAAGGAAATTGAAGCGTAAGGAAGATGACAAAGGTAGAAAAATGATAGCTTTAAAGTAAATGAACATAAAAATAATGATACATCTCAGAACATATATAGTCCCTATAACTGTAAGTGTAAGTTAAGTAAGTTAACTGATCCCTAGGTCAACCCCTCATATTATATACTTGTTCAAATAAAGTAGACACAGTGGAGATTTTGTTGCAATATTAAATTCTTACAAAACATTCACAATGGCTAAAATTGTGATCAAACATAGACCATCTTTCAAAACCCTGTTCTTCACCTATTGATTGATGCATGCTCAAGTGAACAATTCCTTTTATATTTGTTCTGGCTTTTCTAAGTGAGCACTATTTAGGCTAGTTTTACTCTTATTAGTTTTATGTTCAAGGAACTTCATTGAAAATTATATACAAAGAAGCTAACCCAGCACAAAAAAAAAGCAAGCTTTAATTCATTGATGTAATGTACTGATCTTTAAACATTTAGTTAATCCTTGCATTGAAATTTGCATAGGAGTGATGACAGTCAAAACCCTCTTTCCCCTCCCTCTTCTTAACCAGCTTTTCCTCCCAATCTAGCATAGCATTTTGGTAGCACATTTTACTGGCCCAAGATATCTGTTGCTGACTTGTTCAAGATTTGAAAAAGCTCTTCCCTGTAATCAGAAAAATTCAAGTGAAGCTGCTTCCAAATTGAGTGCTCTAGAAGCTAAACCTTTTCACTGGGATTTCTCTTGAAAACAAATCAGTGAAGGGTCTAATTTATAAAGAGAAAAACTTCATTGTGTGAGATTAATCTCTTTATTATGCAGTTAATTACCAGCAGTTTATAACAGCATTAATCAATGTAGTGGCCAATAGGCCTTTTACTGTAAATGTAATCCATTTCACATTTTTCTTTCACTTTACACAATTCTTTAAATGAGATCAGAGGTCTTAATCTTGGATGTGCTTAATATCAAGCAAAGGGATGATGAAAATCAGAATAAAGGGGACCAATATGCTTACCGGTCAGGCTTGAATATGAGATAGCGATAAGTAAACCACTGAAATAAAAAGAAAAAGTTTGCATTACTTGCCAAATTTAAATAACTGACTTTAATAGAAACACACGTCAATTATGCAGCACAGAACTTACCACAGAGTAAAATATTCCAATTAATTCAAATACAGCTGGAAAAAGTGGCAATTTGTCAACGGCCTGCATACAAAAATGAAAAAAATAAAAAATAAAAATCAGTAGGGTGCAAACCTTTGAGTAAAATCCACAAACACTTGCATTGGAGTCATTGTGAAGCTGTTTTCACTTAAAAGAGCTTTCTAAATCCTTAATAAATAAGGATTTATGATCAAATTGTTATAACCCCAATGGATTTGTTATTCTACCATCAGATCAATTTTTTGTAGCAGTGGCCATAGCAGCCCATGCTCTATGAAACCACTTGCACTTGCATCACATATCCATATTGATTAACTCGAATACTTTTGGATATTTTACCAATGCATATCAATGAAGTATCCAAACCTTTATAAACTGCTATGAGAATCTAATACAACAAGATATGGAACATAAAAGTGTACATAAGATAGAAATATAGAAACATTGTCTCTTGGTGAACCAAAAATAGAAATTATCCTCTACATGGATGACTCTGGAGAACAGAATAAGATTGAGATCTCACTACTCTTATCTCTAGGCAATAAGCAAATGAGTGAACAATGATCTAAAATGGTGACAGTTATATATTTATTACACATTTTAAGAAAAGTTTCATAGCTATGTCAGACACATGAAATATCTAAAATACTATGTACAGAATAGGTACACAATATCCAAAAAATGTCAATCATGTATTCATTCCAAAACACTGAAAGTGGCAAAAGTTACCGCAACCAAATTTGTTGCCGCCCAAAACGCTGCTACAGCTGCAAATCCCAACCCAAAAAGTGCCAGTCGGTCTTCAGGTTGATCCCACTGTTTCAAAATCAGCAAACAGTAGTTTAGTGTATCATACCTTCTGTGTCACTTTGAAAGAGGGACAAGATGGATGAGAGTGAGAGGAGTAACTCACAACATTCTGAACGGACTTAAAAACAGTAAGGGAAGTTGAAGATTCAGAACTTCCCGCAGAAGCCTTCACAACCAAAGAAACATTACTCCGTCTCCCTGTGATGTGAGCAGAAAGAAAATCAAGAATCTGATACATAAGTGATACAAACACTTCTAACATAAATCAGCAGAAGTTATAGTCAGCAATTTTTTTTCACACAAAACAGTAAGCCAATGTAGATAAAAATTGATCCCTTTATGTATGAAAAGTATACAAGTAACATACATTATGCACCAACGACTTTCATAGCAGAATAGAAACCTAATGCCAAAATCTCATGAATTGTACATAGTGCCAGAGTGCATAATCATGCCAAAAAATCACTTATACTGAGATTTCCCATTAAATTTTAATTTCCACAGATAGACAATTGCCAAATTCCAAATACATGCAGGTGATTTTACAGTTCAACCTAGTCAATGATATGATTTGACCACAATAACTATGCAGAGGAAAACCTAACTATTTCTCCTTTATGAATACCTTCTACATAATCAAAATTTTCTATTTGAAACTAAACTTCCCAGTTCATCTTCTCAAGGATATCACTTTGACTTAAACCAAGTATGCTTGAAAAATTAAAAAGCGTTACTGGAGATAAAACCCTGTGGTGTCTGTGGGAGAAAAAAATCTCAACATTGAAAGAAAACGAAAGGGTTACCTGAAAGAAGAGAAACAGGGAAAGTTGGGAAGGTCCCTGGGTGTGAATTTCTAGCAGGAAGCAGCAATGGTGGCAACAAGCTTGCAACAATGGAAGCCATTTGCACCCTTGTAATTGATGCAGAAAGTACAAGAACAACACTAATCAAATCAAAATTGCAAAAAAGACTAAAACTTTGGCTAAGTTTCCCCTCCTGTGATAATCAGATGACAGAAATCAGAACCTCCAATGATAATCAGATGACAGAAATCAAAAGTAAGATTTCTTTGTTTGTACTATCACTGTATTGTATCTACTGCTGCAAAAGAGGTGTAAGTAAGACAGAATATTCCAGTGCAAGGAGTGTGCACCACAAAAATTTGAAGTAAATAAAATAAAAGCAAATATATTTATTTTTAGACTAAATACGCTCTTTTTAATAACAGAATTACCATGATTTTTCTCGGTTTTATCATGAGTATGTTCAATTTGGTTGCATTATTTTTATAAATAAATTAATGTATAATCTCTTCTATTAAATTTATGGTAACAGATCGCTATAATAATAATTATTATGAATAATAGATGGCACATTATAAATTAGCGTTGATCCACATACATAAATACTAAATATTACAATAATTACGTCATCACAATATTAATAAAAGAATTGTATTATCTTATTTTTTTGAGAGAAACATACAAAATTTAGAATATTCAGAAATAGAAGAAAAAAATTGAAAATAAAAAACATAACACGAAAACAAATATGTTTAGAATTTATTTATAAAATAAATTTACATGCGAGATTAAAATGAAATTGGTTCACATAAAACTAATTTCTATACTTCTAACACATTTCCCTTGGTGTATGTTCAAAAAATATAAATTTGGTTATGATAGATTTTTTAACTATGGCATATCATGTCAAAAAATATATCATTATGATAGATTTTTTAACCATGACATTTTATGTTAAAAAATAATATTTAAGTCTAATGCAATCTCAAAAAATCAGTTTATAAAATAAAATTTGTATTTTACTTATAAACTATGAAATTAGCTAATTGCTATATTATTAAAGTATGGAATGAGTTTTATATGAAATTTTCAACCGAGAGAAATTCAATTTTTTTTATAAGTTGAAGAAGTAAAAACATTATGTTTCTCAAATAATGTCACAATAAAATGTCATCATAAATTTAAAAAAAAAACTATATTAACTCATCTATACATGTATATAGAGAAAGAATTTATCTTTTGTGTCTACAATCATTTTTTTTTTAATTTCACCTTTTAAATTAAAATAAATTATTTATCAATATTATTTTCAAGTGACATTTATTTAAATTTAATTATTTTTTATTTCATTATCTTTTTAAATTTAATATCTTTTATTAAATAATTACCTATAAAATAAATAAAAAATTATTTACAATCAAATTAAAAAAATTTATTTAAACTTAATTTTACAATTATAATAATAACAATAATAATAATTTTATTATTTTTTATTATCATAAAACACCCGTAAAAATTATGTTTATTTATAAAAAAAATGATTAAAATTATGTTTATTTATAAATAAGAAAAATGACTAAATTCATAACATTTAAAATAAATAAACAAAATTGAAAAAAAAAAAGTCTTATCTTTTCAATTATTTTATTTCAACTTCCTACCATAAAAAGAAAGGTGCGGTTGGTCCCTATTTCAGTGCTATACATAGACAGTACAACTTTTTTCCTTTATAGAATGGGGAAGAGAGAGAATATAAATAGATAGAATAAAAAATTAGGAAATGGAAATCATAAAATTAATTAATATTTTTTCAGAGAGAATCACATAACAAAAGGACAATAGCATCTTACGTTGTTCTTCGCTGCCAAAGAAACCCACTGAGTGGATATGAAAAGAACACGCGAACAAATAATAGAAGATAAATGGCTGAAAAGGATTGAATATAAAAAACTATTTTTAAAATACACGTGAAAGTCATCATAGCAATTTATTGCTAAAATGAGAGAAAAATATTGCATTAAAATAATCAATTATATTTATTTTTCGTAGCTTTACTCATAAGATAAATTGCATAATCAGTTTTTAGTTTATCATAATAATACATTATATTGTTTCTACTTGCCTTTTTTTGTTTTTACATTATGTCTCGATTAATGTATGCTTAAACTTTATTTAATTTTTCTGCGTATTTAAAGTATAAATATATAATATTTATGAATTAGGTTTAGCAATTTAGAAGATAAATGATTTATTAATTGAGGGGTGGAGATAGTGACTTTGAAGTGTTAAGTATATATATTAAAAACAGTTAGGACACGAGGTTTGGGCTGCAAAAGAAAAACAAAAAGGGAATGGGTGAGCTTATGAGGGTAGGGGTGCACATAGCAATTCAATGAAATAATTTGATTTTTCTAAAACAAAAACAAAGGAACTCTTTTTCTCTAATTCTTTTTCATTCTCATTTTTTCCTTACTCATCAGCCTTTCATATGTAAGCGTGTAAACAACCCAACGATAAATTGTCCCAAGAAAAAAAAAATCTAAACAAAATTTTGATTAATAGATTAACTTTATCTTTCTACTAGCATCTCCTGGATAGATTTGGATCTTAGAAAAGATGAAGAAATTCACTAAAAATAGTTAACATTTTTTTAAATTAAGAAAATTATTTTATGGGAGCGTATGTGTTTCTAACATTATGATATTGTTTTATATATTTAAAAAATTGTTTTATCTTTATTGAAAAAGTATTATTTAAAATAATGTAATTGTTTACTCTCCAAGTTTAAATTTTATAACAAATTATTTTATATGTTAATACATGTGAAAGTAAAGCTGTCTTTTATAAAATACATACAACTTCTAACTTTATTAAGTGATAAGTATATTTTTAGTCTCTAAATTTTAATGTCAAATTGATATTTGTTATTGTGTGAAACTTTTATATATTTTGATCTGTAAGTTTTACAAATAAATAAATATAGTCATTTTAACTTAATTACGTTATTTTTTTATGTGTCAAACACGTTTCTTAATAAATATTGAAGCAGAAACGTGTTAAATAGTATAAATAATTTAAATAATAACATGAAACGTGTTTCATACTTTAATTTTTTTTTTAATTTAACATGATTAAATTAAAAAGACTATATTCATTTATCTTTTAAATTTAAATACAAATATATATATATATATATATATATATATATTAAATATTTATACAT
>Ga0214544_1000808_pt1 | contig 60937 bp, 52 predicted proteins | sample CNSS3metaG_FD_160074 | JGI IMG/M metagenome (GOLD analysis project Ga0214544, IMG submission 160074) | Root nodule microbial communities from cowpea collected in UCLA plant growth center, Los Angeles, California, USA - CNSS3 | ecosystem: Host-associated > Plants > Roots > Nodule | place: USA... | reverse complement strand
ATTTTTAATTTTTTTTTTTTTTTTTTAATTTTTTTTTTTTTATTTTTATTTTTTTTTTTTTTTTTTTTTTTTTTTTTTTTTTTTTTATTTGTTTTTTTTTTTTTTTTTTTTTTGTTATATTGGTATAATGTGATGGGGTTGGTTTGATTAATTTTAGACACTTTTCTATTTATATTTCTCACTTTAGTAAAGAGAATTCACAGTTTAAAGGGATGTTATTTAACATTGATTTTTTAATCTTTTAGCAAGAGTTTTAGAATCGATATTAACTAAAACATTGTTGAAAGTTTGGGATTTTTAATATTCGTTCTTGTATATATTGATGTTGAAAATATTTTAACGTCGGTTTTTGTAGATCAATGTTAAGAAAAAGTCTTAACTTTTAATATTAGTTATAATATCACTTGATTAATGTTGAATGTTTTAACCTTTAAACATTGATAAAGGTAATAATTGATATTAAAAATCTAACTCTTTTTTTTTTTTAAATGGACTACTTGAGTAACGTTCAAATTGTTTAGAATACTAAGTAATAAACAGGTAATTTAATAACTTTCAAACTCGGTATTAGAATGTTTTTAGCAGGCAAAAACCATTCAGCTTTTGTTTTCACTCAACGGAAGTATGCAAAAGATGAATATGTAAGTTTTTCATAATTCCCTCAACATTTTTTCTTAATCCACTCAATTTTGTTTTTGGAAAACGATTATTTGACTAACAAAAGATTGACTTTAACAAAGGTTTCACGTGGCAAAAAATTAATTTATTATTTTATTATAATAAAATTTTTCATTGTTGTCTCTAAAGTAAAGGAAATTTTCGTGAAACTCTCTCTCTCTCATCAGTTTTAATATTGGAGTTTCACGCTTCACTTCCTGTGTCCCCAACCTTGAAGCAGTGTCCATGGTTCTCCTCCTCCACACTTAATTCAACGCAAAATTTTGTTCATGTCTATGTCGTGCATTGGTTTCATATTTAGGGTTTGTCTCTATCTTTTGTTTCGTAAACCTTTCTCCACCATATCTGTGCCAAATTCATGAACCCTATTTATGATTCATTTTCTTTTTTGCGCAAAGTTGGTTCTTGGTTCACTTCTCATCCTTATTTATTTATTTTTTTTTTGGATTTTTTTCTCTCCACCTTGCTTTTCCAAAAAGTGAGTGGGTTGTTGGCATCTCCGAACTGTGCACTACAAAATATGTGTCCAAAAATTGCTGAAAAATATATTAAATACTTAATTAACAAACGTGGTCTGATTAAATGGCAAATGCTGTACATGATTTTGCACAACAGGTAATCCATATGAAGATGCCCAATTAATTTGAAACTGCATCTGACCTACAGGGACACATGTTCACCTTGCCTTTTCAAAAGTGAGTGGGTTATGGGTATCCTAGAGAGTGTAAGATCCAGGAAAATTAGTTTAATTATTAAATAGAGAAAACAATAAAGGAATGATGTGGTATATTTTGATTTATTACATTATTATTAAGTTAAGAAGTTAAGGTAATCCAGTTGATAGCTGGTTGGTAATGGAAGTCATGAGTTAAATTCCATGAGGTACATTTATTAGAATTAATTTTAATAAATATGGAATAAGGTTAAGGTGTAGAATTAAATTGTTATTAAGTTAGGTTTATAACCAATTGATTTCATAGCTTATGCCAATATTATATATTTGGAGAGAGAGAGAGAGGTGTAGAATTATATTGTTATTAAGTTAGGTTTATAACCAATTGAAGAGAGGGAGAGGTCAAGGTCTAAAAGAGGAAAATTGGGCACTATAGAATACGAAAGTAATTGATTCAAGGATTGTTAAGTAATTGATTCAAAGATTGTTAAAGAGTGGTCTTTAAGCCTAATTCAACTCACAAAACCTACTTGTAAGGTGAGATTTGCACCTCACTTATATATTATAAAATTGTCTTATTTTTATTTGATGTTGGACTTCCAACAAAGTAAAGGGAGTTAACTTTTTCTCTTAATATATGATTATATGTAATGTTTACGGATTAAATTATAGAAATGTGTTTTATTGGTGATTATAAATAACTACATTTTGATGAAAGAATCTCTAGAGGAATTCCGAAATCCACTTTTTGGATTAAAGTTTTAGTGAAAAGGGAATATATTTTTGTTTTTGATAGATTGTTTTTACGAAGCTTTAAATTGGATTAAATTGGGTTTCCGAAAATAAAATGATAGAGTTATATTATATCATAGAATAAGACATGGATTGGTGTGTGTGCAGAAAATGGAATGTTGGTATTATATTATCTTTTAGATATGCTTATAATATATTATAGCATTAATAGATGAAACGAGTGTGGAGAAGCATATATTATATAGTATGTTGAAAATTAGTAACTTTGTTACTTGTGAAAGTTGTACGAAACTTTTACATATAGTATAGGGTGCTTCATATAGAAATTGAAAGCATTATAATAATGAGATTATACTATATAAATATTAATATTTTATTAGGATAAAAGTTTATTACGCTATTTGGTCTCCAAAAGTTTGGTCACTTTCCAAACATAAGAAACCAATTTAGCAACCAGAAGTGATACCAAATTCGGTTGCTAGTTTTGTCACAAAAGGTAGGTAGTTAGAGACCAATTATTTTGATCGCTAAAGTATGATTATTATATTTATGTACAAATTTTTTTGTCGCTAAATTGGTGGCAAAGTTATGATACAAACAACAACTAATTAAATCGGTCACTAAAGTATGATTATTTTATTGATATACAATTTTTTTGGGGTCGCTGAAATGGTGGCAAATTTTTTTATCAACAGGGACTAATATTGGTTGGTCGTTAAATTGGTGGCAAAGTTCAGAGACTAACAGTGACCCATAAAATCGGTCGCTGATTAGCAAAAAAACAAAAAACTATTTTTGTTATTATTTACGATTTTTACCTGCTTAAAAACAATATTTTTACCTGTTTATGGATGATAAAAATTTAATCTAGTTAAGTAATAACAAACTACATTACATAATATAGTAAAGTGTAGTACATAAATTACAAGTGGTAAATATAAAACATAATCAAAAAAAAAAAAAAAACAAAAATAGTTTGAAAGTGTGCAATTTGAAACACACCAAATAACTAAACATGAAACTAATGATATCCTGGTCTACTATCACTGATATGGTCTATTTTATCATCTCCAATAGTAGTAGGATCACTAGGACCTGGCACAACATTCTTCAAATGAATATGTTGCAAAATAAGTTTCATTTGTTCATCTTGTTGGCACATACGTTCATTTTGTTCATGCATACGTTCACTTTGTTCAACATGATTTTTCAGCAAGTTTTCAACCTTTTCTTCAAGTGTCTTCTCCTTGGCATTCTTTGCCATAAGTTCAACATTCAACTTTTGAATAGTCTCATACATTTCTTCTATTTGATGTACTACTAGAGCTTGGGTAGTAGAAGAGTGAGCACCTGTAGAACTATAAAACTTTTTGCTTAATGTACCAAGTCCATACACATTCCCTTTCTTACTTTCACCTCCAACAACACTAAAGTATATATCATTGTCGTCAATAGAGGGAACATGAGAGTTTTGTGAAGATGAGCCTTCTTGCATGTGTTATTGTTGAACTTCTTCTCGACGTTGCTTATATATTTCCTGAAAATAATAACATAAACTATTCTCAAGAAGGAAACGCACAACAAACACTAAATTATAACATTAAATGTTAAACATACTGCAAGGTCATGGGTCTTGTCATTGACCCATTCTCTAGTCTTTAGTTTCTTTGTTCTTTCTACAATCTCTCAAGCAGTTGGTTCTCGTTCAAGTTGCCTAGTCTACATATATTTAAACACAAGTAAAATTTTAGCATCTTAAGTTTAATATATTATATTTCAATTAACTATACAAAAATATAATAAGTACCATTTTCTTAAAATGAGTTGCAGTAGATATGGAACCACCATAGTAGGCTGTGACTTCTTTCTGAACAACCCGATTTGCCTTGGCTGTGACACTCTTGTCTTGGAATTTTATAGAACTCCAATGAATATCCAAGGCTACTCGAACACTTGGTGGAATCCAAGTCCCCTTGTCCTGACCATTCATAACTTTGTTCATTGCATTTTTTAAAATATGTGAGCCTTTCATTTCAAAAACAGATCCTATGGCTTGCTCTTGTTCTGGATCCCACCTATATTCTTTCTCAATGAAAAATTAGTTAGCAAACACACATAATTGAATAATATAAATAACATTTCAAATGTAATCATAATTCAACTTGCCTTAAATTCTCCAAACCATCTATCTCTAAGCTCGATTCGAACCTCCTTCCAACTTCGATTCGAACCTTCTTCCAACTGGGATTTGGTTAATCAAATTTTTGTTTGAAGATCCGTGAGATTATAGTAGACGGACCATTAGCTGGAGTAAATATGTGTTTAAACATATTGTCAAAATGATATATGTAAATATTGACAAATTAAAGAAATTTCACAATGAAATTAAAATATACTTACTCTCCTTTTTCTACATGAAGCCAAGGCCTATGATAAATGATATTGCCAGATTCACACACTCCGGTGTAAGTGAATCATTTATTGGCAAAGGTTGATTCAGTGTGGTCTCTATAGAAAAGCTAGTACGAATGAACTCTTCTATTAAATGTTCAACATCTTCTTCCTCAACTTTAGGAAGTGATGGTCTTTCACAGATAGGACGTCTAGACTCCATGGTGGTTGGATGAATAGATAAAGTGGGAGAGTTGGTGTTAGGTGAAGCCCTATCAGCAACACGAACACCTCGTCCACCACGATTGGGTGGTCTACGACCACCACTTCTACCCCTTTGAGTCATTTGCAAGTGGAACTTATTACATATATAACATGTAAGAAATTAAACGAAGTGGAACAATGAATTGTTAGTAAACAAAATAAGTTAATGAAAAGACTCAAACCTAGTTGTGTTTTCTACACCCAAACGTGTCAGATATTTTGCCTCTCATTCACTACAATTATCACAAATCACAAACATATTAATGTAAAAGATAATTAACACAAGATGTGCAATTAATTGTAATGCATGAATTACCAAAGACGTATCTGTTTCATCAAAATCACTATCCATGTCACCCTCACTTGAAATGATTGAAGACCATCTTACTCAAAGTATGGTTGAACCTCTTTACAATTTTGAAGAACATACAACTGGGCAACATCAAAGTCTCTTTGGTTCAGAAAATATGTTATGGACTTTCCAATTGCTCTTCTGGGGTAATTGAAAATTGAAATAGGAGGCGTAAATGAAGGCCCGTCACCTACATCAACATTACGAGGAATCCTAGTCCTTCTTGTTTCAACATGATCAAGATAATAAAATGAGGAAAAGGTAGATGTTTCCTCCACTAAGTAAGTTTCACAAATAGAGCCCTCCACCCTAGCTTTATTTTTTACTTTCTATTTTAGGGAGTGTAAGAACCTAAAAAAGAATATAAACATGGATATTTTAAACTATTGAAAAAGTATACAATAAATAGTGTAAAGGTGATTAGTAATTTTATACCTCTCAAATGGATACATCCAACGAAATTGAACTAGACCACCAACTTTTGCCTTATAAGGTAGATGAATTGGAAGGTGTTCCATGGAATCAAAGAAGCTTGGTGGGAATATTTGTTTCAATTTACATAACAACACGGGTCTATGTTCTTCCAGAACTCTTAGGTGTTCAACATGTGGTGTTGTAGAACTTAATTATCTAAAGAAAAGGCTCAATCCAACTAGAACTTTCCAAATTGATTTTGGTAAAGAGTCAAATGCAATTGGAAGTAATCGTTGCATGAAAACATGACAATCATGACTTTTCATTCCATGTAACTTTCCGTCATTAAATTTAACACATCTACCCAAATTGGAAGCACATCCATTTGGCAACTTAAGTTCTTTAACCCATTTACAAATAGAGACTCTTTGGGATTTGGTAAATGCATATACTTCCTTTGGTTTTTGCCACGAATAATGTCTTTCAACTCTAGCTCTTTTCAATTACGTATTGCTGCTAAATCCAATCGAGCCTTATTTGAATCCTTAGTTTTTCCTTTGATATCCATCATTATGTCAAACACATTCATGGACACGTTTATTTTTGTATGCATAAATCAATATTATGGCGTAAAAGTTGAGTTTTCCAATAAGGTAACCTCCAAAATATACTTTTTTTCTTCTAATTATGATTAATACCATATCAAGGAATATTTCCTTGTTCTTGTAATTCAATGCAAATTGGAAATTGTGCAACCCTATTCCAAATATCAAGGCTAGACAAACATGGGGGAGGAGGATCTTTCTCAACAACCTTTTTCTTAAATGCCTTTTTATTCCTTCTAAATGGATGATCAGGTGGCAATCAAAATAAGAGATATTGTGGCTATGACTAAGTGAGAATGCCTTTGTTCTTTCCATACATATAGGGCAAGCAAGTCTACCAGAAGTCATCCAACCCGATAACATGCCATAAGCTAGAAAGTCATTAATTGTCCACATCAACACCATCTTTCATCATAAAGTTTTTTCTCAATGACGCATCATAAGTCAATGTTCCTTCAGTCCAAAGGGAGCACAACTCGTCTATAAGTGGTTGCAAGAACATGTCAATCTTATGCTTTGGATTGGAAGGACTTGAAATTAAGACTGTAAAAAACATAAATTCTCTCTTCATGCACATGGAAGGTGGAAGATTTTATGGAGTTAGGATAACTAGCCAACAAGAATAACTTCTTCCATATTGACCAAAAGGATTAAACCCATCTGCACATAAACCTAATCTAACATTTCTCGGGTCTTGACCAAAAGTTCTTCCAAGCTTCCCCATAAGATGGATGACACAAAATAGAGGGATCCCTTTGATTCTCACTATGTCATCTCATGTGAGGTGTAGTGGCCATTGAAGAATATAACCTTTTAAGTCTTGGAATAATAGGAAAGTACCACATCTTTTTAACAACAATCTTCTTTTCAATTCCTCTCCTAGTGATTGTCTTATATCGATCCATTCCATAAATAAAGCAATTAGTTATACCTTTATGAGAATTTTCATTGTAATACAACATGCATCCTTTTGGGCAACAATCAATTTTTGTACAACCTAAACCAAATTTTTCCACCGACTTCTTAGCTTGGAAAAAATTATTAACCATTCGATAATCATTCGGCATAGTCTCTCCCATAAGTTAGACTATCTTATTGAAACATCCTTCATGCATATTACAATCAGATTTCAAGCTTAGAACTTTCAAAGAAGTCGACAATTTTGAGTGATTATCACACCCTTCCCACAAGGGTGCTTGCGCAGCAACAAGCATTTCAAAGAATCCTTTAGTTTCAGGAATATGATTTTCCTCCATGTATTTTGATCCAATTACACCTTTTGCTTGCATGCAATGGGCATTTGAGGATCTAGCATGATCCATGATCATTTTATTAAAGGACCTTTTTTAATATTTTAATTCAACATGCATTTTTTGTAGTATTTAAACTATCTAGCAGTGTGACAAGATATGAACCCTTAATTTAAAATGCATCATGGTTTAGACTAATAAAAAATTAAAAAGAATTCATCTTTTTAAATTGATTCTCTTATGAACTTGTAAAACAAAAAAATATAGTGATAAAAAGGTAGGTAAGCCCTGGAAATAAGAAAAATTAAACACATACCGATAATGTATAAGTAAATGGATAGTGCACAAACAAATACAATGCATTTCAAAAACAAGTGTAAATTGCTCGGTATTTTTCAGTAATAATAGGTTTCTTATTATGATAATTATATTACTTAATATAAATTATGATAGTCAAGTGCGTGCAGGTTGAAGTTTTGAAAAATTGTTTGGTTGAATTGGAAGATTGCGGGTGTTGGAGTTTTTTCATTTTCATGTAAGGGGCTAATTAACTTCATTTATTTAAAATTCTAACTTGAAAGTGTTGATACATAAAACATATGGTGCATGCTACCCAAATTTAAAACCACTTATTTTCAACTCCACAAAAATCACAAAAATATTGTTTTATGATACAGAACAAATTCACATAACTATTGTGAAAATGCACTTAACTGACATCAAAAGAAATTCATACATAAAACTAACCTTTCAGGACAACGCCAACACAATCAACTCCAAGCGAAAAAACTTTGCTCAACCTCAATCTCATTGACCTTTACTAAGCTACAATGGCGAGCATCTGGGAAAGAAGAAAAAAGGGGAGCGATGAGGACTCGAGTTTGATTTTGGAGAGAAAAGGAAGAATGAGGACTCCACTGACCAACAAACAAAACTCCTCTTATGCCTTTTCATAAACACATTCGTCTTCAATGTCGGGGACCTCAATTGGAAATCAAATATTAGGGCTTCACAACGAATAAAATCAACAATCGAAACATGGGGAGTTTCGATTACTTACCAGGTTTACGTTCTTCTCACTTCACAAACCACCAATCGCGTACCCTTCAAACGTGTTACAACTTGCACTCTTAGTGAGATCTAGTGAGCTACAAATATAATTGTGACATAAAATAGGGAGTATCCACTAGATGCAAACTTGTATTCTTTGAACATGTTGCATTTGTTTCTCAAATTGAACCTAAGAATGTGAATGATGCATTATGTGATAGTAACTTGGTTGTTGCTATGCAAGATAAACTTAATCAATTCATTAGGAATAATGTGTGGTCTCTTGTTCCTAAAACTGATGTAATGAATGTGATTGGTACAAAATGGGTGTTTAGGAATAAAATGGATGAAAATGGTAACATTGATAGGAATAAGGCTAGGCTAGTTGTTAAAGGTTATAATCAAGAGGAAGGCATTGATTTTTATGAAACATATGCACCTGTAGCTAGGTTAGAAGCTGTGAGGTTATTGTTAGCATATGCATGCATGTGTAATTTCAAACTTTCTCAAATGGATGTGAAAAGTGCATTCTTGAATGGTTTCTTAAATGAAGAAGTGTATGTATCACAACCCCTTAGCTTTGAAGATCACCTTTATCCTAATCATGTTTTCAAGTTTAAAAAGGCTTTATATTGTTTGAAACAAGCACCACGATAGTGATATAAGAGGTTAAGCAACTTTCTTTTATCTAAAGGATATGCTAGAGGTGTGGTTGATAAAACACTTTTCATTAGAAAGCATGCAAGGGATGTAATACTCGTTCAAGTATATGTAGATGATATAATCTTTGGATCAAGTAATAACTCCATGTGTGAAGAGTTTGTTGCAACTATGCAGGGAGGATTTGAGATGTCTATGATGGGTGAGCTAACCTACTTCCTAGGGTTGCAAGCGAAGCAACTCATGCATGGACATTTTTAAGCCAATCAAAATACTATTTTGACCTACTCAAAAAGTTCAAAATGGAGGATTGCAAAGAGGCTGTCACTCCAATTGCTACAAACTGCCTTATGGATGTAGATGAAGCTGGACAACAAGTTAATTCAACCAAATATAGAGGATTAATTGGTTCCTTGCTATATCTAACCGCTATTAGGCCGGATATACAATTTGGTGTTTGCTTGTGGGCAAGGTTTCAATCCAATCCAAAGGAATCACACTTCAAAGCTACAAAAAGGATCTCAAGTATCTGAAAGGGACAACTAATGTTGGATTATGGTACCCTAATGAATCCAACATTGTTCTTAGTGGTTTTTCAGATTCTGACTATGCAGGGTGCAAATTGAATAGGAAAAGCACAAGTGGTATATGCCATCTATTTGGATCAAGCCTAATCTCATGGAATAACAAGAAGTAAGCATGTGTAGCACTATTTATAGCTGAGGCTGAGTACATAGCAACTGGACATCCATGTGCTCAAAGCATATAGTTGAAGCATCAACTTATGGATTATGGTGTAAAGCTAAAAAAGGTACCTCTTTATGGTGATAATACAAGTGCAATCAACCTAACTAACAGTCTAATTCAGCATTCTAAAACTAAACACATTGAAATTGGGCATCATTTCATAAGAGATCATATTCAAAAAGGTGATATTGAAATCATGTTTGTAAAAACTGAAAATCAATTTGTGGATGTATTCACCAAACCACTTGCATGTGATAGATTTAATAAGCTTAGAACTGAATTAGGTATTCTTGACATGAAGAATGTATGTTGGCTTGTTAATCTTATTAGATCATGTGTGTGTTGCATTTAAAGTGGTAAAATCTGCATAATTTGAAAACTGCCAGAATTTCAGTCAGCTAAATTTACAAATTCAACACATAGATTTCACTTAAAATGTCAAAATCTGCATAATTTGTGTTCTAGAACTATTTCAATCTATTAAATCTCACAAGCAACACATATATTTAATTTAAATTGGTTTGGTGTGAATTTCGTGTGATATCAAATTTTTAGTCAACTAAAACTGCAAAATCAACACATAGATTTCACTTAAAACTGCCACTGCACTAAAAATCAATTTTATGGTACAGTTTTAGTCGACTAACTTTGTATTTTTATGTGTTAAAATCACTTATGCTGATATGGATTTGCTTGAATTGATTTTAATTGATTGACCATCAAGTGCTTTAATTACATTAGCTAAAATCAACTTTTCATATTGCATTGACCATAAAGTGCTTTAATTACTTGATTTCCAATGTGCATGCATTAGATGTGAACTGTTTGTGAGTGGATCATTCATAAAACGCATGGGAAATACATTACTGCATACTCTGATATAGATTCCCTCACATTTAATTGGTTGTGATTTCCTATATTGCACTCAAACCATAAAATTTGTACAAATTAATTGACTGATTTTGAAAATCAACATGCTAATTTTATAAATACTTGCATAAGTATCATGCATTGGCATTCTCACATGCTAGTAAGAGCCAAACCTACAATTCACCATGCCTAAAAGACAACGAACAACCCCCTCAGATGATGAAAGCTCCATCCCACCTACTTCATCCTCTGCCAATGCCTTGAATCATGGAAGGCTTGAAGTATGGTTTGAAGACCATGAAGACATAATTCAGACCTTCCTAATTGAAATCAATAGGAAGCAAATAATCATTCTTAAGGTGATTCACATGTCATGGCTCAATTGTTTCAAAGTTTTCGGACATGGCCACTATAAGACAACTTGCACCTTATCCTTATTCATTGCCACACCTAGTGCTGAAACAGTATGGCCAAGATAATCCACTTGTTACAACCCAAAAGAACACTTAGACAATTTAGCAAATAGTTTATGTTGTTGTAATTTTTGCAACACTACTTCAAGGTGTTGTAAATGTGCTAGCCAAGTGGGGCTGAAAACTAATATATCATTAAAAAATACAAGCACAAATTTCCTCAACATACCCTGGAAAATTTCATTCATTAAACTTTGAAATGTGGTTGGTGCATTGGTGAGACCAAACGGCATCATAACCCATTCATAGTGGCCTTGATGGGTGCGAAAAGCAGTCTTAAATCTGTCCTATTCATTCATTAATATTTAGTGATAGCCAGAGCGAAGATCCAATTTCGAAAAGAATTTTGCCCCATGTAGCTCATCAATTAATTCATCTACAGTGGGAATAGGAAAACTATATTTAATAGTTATAGCATTCAAGGCTCTATAATCAGTGTAGAACCTCCAAGTGTCATCTTTCTTCTTAACAAGTATTATCAAGGAAGAAAAAAGTCTATTACTGGGACAATAATTCCTGCAATCAACATTTCCTGAACTATAATCTCAATTTGCTCTTTCTGGCTATGGGGATACCTGTATGGGCGAACCTTTACCGGTGTTGAACCTGACAACAACAGAATGGAATGATTGTGGTACCGATGAGGAGGTAATCCAACAAGCATCGAGAATACCACACTATAGTTATGCAACATTGCGGCCAATTCTGGTGCAATAGTAGTAGGGAACACCAACCCCTGATCCGAAAAATAGTCTTTTTGTTTAAACTGCAGTGTGAATAACTCCTATATAGCATGTGTGTGATGCATTCTGCGTAGGTGATGGAAGTGAGCTAACATTGGTAAAAAGGGTTGGTCACCCTGTAATGTGACAAATTGATTGCCCAAATAAAACTTAAGTGTAAGTTTACTATAATAAGAAATGTGGGGCCTGATCGTGGCTAACCAAGTAGCTCCCAACACGAGATCCACACCAGTGACATCGAATAGATACATAGGTAATTTTAAGACATGGCCTTGAATCTTAACCTCCAATTCACTGACCCTCTCTTCAACAACTAATGCACTGCCATTACCTACCAACACTTGAAATTTGGGAATGGGCTCAATAGGCAACTTTAAAAAATGATCCAAACGTGGTTGCAAAAAATTATCACTTGAACCATTATCCACTAAAACCTGCACTATCAGACCATTAATAACACCCGTAAACTTTAGAGTACCAAAACTAGAGCATCCTTTTAATGCATTATACGACATATGATGTTTTGGGGCCAATTGTAATTCCAAATTCTGCTCACGATCGGGAGGCTCAGGTTGTAATTCACCATTACTCTCATCCTACCATTGAAGAAGTAAATATTATTTGTTGAAACACCTATGAGTAGGTGAAAACTTGTCATCACAGGTATAACAAAAACCTTTTTCACGCTTGAGTTGCATCTCGGCAGGGGTTATTCTTTTGACATTGGAATGTCGAATAGTGGTGGAACTCGAATGCAGAGGGGGGACTAGGCAGGAGAGGAGGTAAGCTAGTGGATTTTATGGTCTGACTAAGAGAGAAGGAAGGGTTTGCAACTTGTGTTTTGGAAGATGGAAAATTAGAGTACTGTTTGGATTTGGCAACATACTTCTCCTCATATAACTTGGCCAAGGAGACAACTCTAATTAGGGTTGCAAGGGATTGAGAAATGGCATCTCTTCTAATATCAGGTTTCAAGCCTCCCACAAAACAATCTAGTAAGGCCTACGGTGATATACCTTGAACTCTGTTAGCTAAGGTAGTGAATTGAACATAATAATCATGCACAGAACCTGTTTCTATAAGTTTAAACAAGCGGGATCGCGAGCACTCATATAGTGAGGGTCCAAACTCCATTTCTAAAGCACGAGTAAAAGCAACCCACGAATGGAAAGAATCATGACGCGTCATCATCTAGTACCAAGGAACGACGTCCTTGTCAAAATGAATTGCAGCAATGGTAAGTTGATGGTCATCCGGTGTATTATAATAGGAGAAAAAATGCTCTGCTTTAAAAATCTACTACAACACCTCCTAACCATCAAAGCGCGGAAAGTCCAACTTGACGTTACGCACTTGAAATGGGGGTGAAACAATCTGAGGTGTGTGCTCCCGCTCAATATTTTGCTTCTGTAGGTTATCTACGACAACTTCTAACATTTTGAATCGCATTATATTTTCTTGATGTCGAGTCTCCATTAATTCCAAAATACGCTCCACATCAGTGGTGAGGTCTTTGAGGCGAGTATTCTTCGCCATATCAATGAAAGTACCAATTGAAACAGAGAATAAGGTATTCCAAGAACAAATTCAATTCTCTATAGTAGTATTATTGAATTTCAGAAAGTACTCATCAAATAATGAGTATTGCAGAAAATGACCCAAAACAGTATGAACAAAAACTTAATATGAGAAATAGGTCCAGAGAGAGAAGTTCATAGCAAAACCATCCTCCCTTTCTCTCACCACAACAAACAGAATATATACTAAACTTTTGAACAATCAAAATCCTTCAACCTAGAGTTAGTTATTTTAATTCTCGTGCTTTTCTTGCCTCCATGATTTGCTAGGTGTCCTTGCTGAATTGCATCAGTAATTAACTCTTCTGCCCCTCTATTATGAACTTTGTTGTTACCGGTCTCAGTTGCACTTGTTACAGATGTATATTCCCTCATACTTCCAAAAGAAAAAAGATAATAAATTTGTAATAACAAGCTAAAAAAAGTACATGAAAGAAACATAAATAGTAAAATAGTGGGTGTACATCTATTATCTAACCTTAGAAAAACATTATTGAAGCATATCATCCAATCTCTGTCGGTAAAGAGCCAAACGCTGTAACGGTGTAATGACATTATGAGTTCTTTGAGATTTGAGATTTGAGGAAATGAGAACCGAACATAATATCTGGTCCCAAACAAAGTTTGTATACGCATCTTTCATTTTTTTTTTTCTTTGTATGAACTTTCTAAGAGTATTATACTTTGAAATTCTTCGAGAAAGAACTAGGAAATAAACATTTTGGTGACAAAAGAAAAGATGCTTAATATGGAAAAACAGAGTGGTATTACCAATACCACTATATGAATAATCAATTCAGAAGAGATATGCTAGTAGTTTTAAATCATAGCTGTCAATAGTGAAACTACTCTGAAATGTGTTCTTTAAATCTGTTTCTTGTGACAAACTGCTATTTCATCTTTCCAAAGCCACAGATAATAAATTCTTAAATAAAAATTTGTAGAATGCTAAAGAAATAATATATTAGCAGAATGGAGTGATGTAGAAAAGGTATATAGGTGTTTACCCTGGTGTAGGCATAAACTCCAGCTTCAGTTGGTCCTGTAGGACTTCCCCTCCTAATGAATCTTCCTTCTTTGAAAATATAAAGCATTGGAATTCCAGTTGATAATTCTAAACTAATCACCTGCCAAAATGTGAGAAAATAAAAATAAAGCTTGGCTCTTTATGACATGTGAACATAGAAAATTGCCATTACTCTTAACACTTCACCAATCACCTCCCGGGAAGTTAGTTTGTCCAGATACATAATAATGGATCTCAGTGAATTCCCATGAGCAGAAACCATAACATTCTTTCCAGATAAAAGTTGAGGTTCAATCTGCAGTATAATGTCAATGGAATCAGCTTCTTGTAGATGCTACAATGTAAAGTTTTAACACACATAACACTTGATAAAACAGGAAGAAGAGGAGATTGTAATGATGTAATGTTTCTAATATGTTGTTGTTTTTATTCTTTATTGAAAAGAACATGACACAAAATCTACACAATAGCATACCTGTTCTCTAAAATAGGCAACTGCCCTTTGAGCACACATTTCCAAACTTTCACCATTTGGGGGAGGTATGTTATAACTTCGACGCCACTCATGAACTTGTTCTTTGCCATACCTTTCTGCTGTTTCTTGTTTATTTAGACCCTGTAGTTCCCCATACCTGAAATGATAACAAGCATGTCATATATATGCACACAAGTACCAAACATTGTAAGTTGAAGAAGATTACTACATTCTTTCATTCAATTGCCAGGCTGATATGACTGGAATGGAATGCTTTTTTGTATCTTCACCAAAAACTTGGCTCCACTCCCTTGCTTGTTCATTCTCATTGTGCATTATGATAGGCACCTGCACGAAGTTTCATTCCTTATAGTTTACACACAAATTCAGCGGATATGTTGTGTCTATTTTAACAGTTGAGGTGTTCATGTTACTACCTTCATGCGGCGGTGCTGTGTCATGGCAAGCATGGCTGTCATTTGTGCTCGAATCAAAGCAGATGTAAAGATGAGATCCACAGGAATACTGCTAATTCTTTTGCCTGCTTCAATTGCCTCATCAATACCCTTCTTGCTGAGGGGAACATCAACACAACCTGTGAACAAGTTCTTTTCATTCCACAAGGACTCGCCGTGTCGAACAAGGATCAGAGCAGCTTCATCTGAGTATGAATCAATTTAATAGTTCCAATCAACTAAAACATGGTTAATCAAACTTCAAGCTGCAATCCACATGAACAAGCTTTGAAATTTAAACATGTCAACTGAGAGCAGAGTTTGTCTTACTTGATTTTTTGTGAGTGTCTCTGTCACTGTTTTTGCTTCTTGAAGGGGATGATACCAAGTCAACCACAGATGTTTTTGATTCTATACATTGAATTACATTAAAATTCCTTCTTGATAAACGGTTACTTCTGATAAAATCCTTTGTCACTGCTAGTCTTCCAATGTTGTTCAACTTATGCTGGTGATTAAAATTGTTGATGTGAGAATTGGATTGAAAAGCACCAATTGCTTGGTTATACACTCCAGCAGCCATTCTCTGTAGATTGAAAACAAACTATTCATCATGAATGTAGACATTTATTTGTCCGTATTAGCATCAAAAACCCACCTAGATGTTTGAATCAACCAAAAGAGTAAACAAAAACAAGCTCATACAAGGTTAGAAGACATGCTATTGTTGATCATCAATAATGAGAAAATAACAGCAAATGAAAGTGAAACATAGGGAAATTAAAACAACCCTTACTAAAAAAAAGTGCAGATTTATGAGGATGAATGCAAAAAAAATCAAGATGACCCCAGGTGGAGAAAAAGCAGGAAAAAAAAAAAAAAACCTTCTGTTTTCTACAACAGAGTGATTCATTAAGAGTACCTGCAGCACCCTTATACCAGTGCATATGTGAAAGTGAAAGTGAGAAGAGTGTATGTTTAAAGAGATAAAAGGAAGGAACATTTATTGGCCGCATTTTATAAAAGGTTGGTGGCGAAGAAAACGAGGTGGTGGTGGAGGCAATGCAGTTTACGTAGAATTAGTAGTAGTAGTTGACGGAGTTAATTATATAAGCTACTCATATTCACTCCAACTGATGAAAGAAAAAAGGTGTCGATTATTGAGAGGTAAAGTGAGTTACTAAGAGTATTTGTTACGACTCACTTGAAATGCGGAAGAGTGAATAGAATTAGTGACACAGAACAATTGATGTTTGGATAAAAGTAAATTTTACTATATAAGTCAATTAGTATTAGTCTTGTTATGGTTTTATCCTTTTCTCTGTTGTTAATCTTATTATAAATTAGTTAGTGTCTTATAATTAATATCACAATATGTGACTGAATAATAATATTAGTGTTGTCCTCGTTAGTTAGTGTTACCTGCCATTAGAACGATTAAAATGGGTCATCCGGCTCATCTAACCCGATCCTCTACGGGTTGACCACGTAATGAATCAATTCAATCGGACTAACTTATTTGTGAGCTTAAAAAATTTGAGTTCGGTCCAACCCATCACGAGATGGTGAGTTAAATAGGTGAGCTCACTTAATTAAAAAAATTACAATTTTTTTGTCTTCAATCTAAACCTATTTTAAACTTATTTTTTTCCTTTTAGACAATAAATAAATCATTGATCACAAAAGCTAAATCATAATTCTAAATAAAAATCTAGATTATACCCTACTAAAAGAAGATGACTAATGAAAGACAAAGAAGGTAGAGAGCGAATGAAGTGTTATGGGCATGGGTCTCTCTCCCCCAAAATTAATAAAAAAAAATTACTTGTGTGTTTGGGTTGGACTGTTAAGTAAAGAGTGAGGTTTTTTTTTTTTTCCGGATTAGCTAACCAACACGGCTCACCACGGGTTCAACCTAGGTGAGCCAAGTTCTTAGTGAGTCAGATCCATTTTTGGTTCGTACTGAAATCTGCAAAAGAAAAAATTAACTCAAATCAATTCAAACCTATGGTGGACTAGGTTAACTCACGGATTTTAACCCATTTTGATAGATTTACATGCCATCATCACATCTCTTTATCACTTATAATACATTTTAATATAGTGTCTTCTATTTTTAACAATCACTGTGTTCCCAAAGGTATTGTCCTCTCTGAAGCGTGGAGTTCTGTCATAGTTTTGTCCTTAAAAGGCGCTTCAGAGGGGGTGAAGGGGCAAGGAGTATTTAAACTGCACTTCACTTCAACTCCTAAGCGGTGTGAGATTTATTTGGTATACCAGAACAATTATTGTATTAGTTTTAATATTTGTATTTTTTTCAATTTTTGATTAATTAAAAAATGTATAGTTTTAAAAATAAATAAAAGTAAATTTATTTAATAATAACTCTATAAACAAGATAAATGAAATGCCATGGTTATATATATATATATATATATGTGTGTGTGTGTGTGTGTGTGTGGTTTAATTACTCGGATGGTACCCACATTGGTAGGAGTGTATCAATTTGGTACCCGCGGGATGCCACGTATCACTCTCTGGTTTTTTTTTTTTGTTATTTTTTTGCAAAATTTTTTTGTTACCATGTGTCAAGTTCCTGTTGTGACACGTGGTAATGTTAGTGCCACGTGGTAGGATAATGTCACGTGTAGCAAATGTCATTGTATTGATTTCAATTTAGTACCTGTATTTATCTTATTATTTCAATTTAGTCATCACTTTTGTGTCTTTGGTTCAATTTTGTCCCAATTTTTTATAATAATTGAAGTATATTTTTTAATTCATCTTTTTATAAGATTAAAACTAATTAAGTATTAATATTTTTACAAAATTAAGTACTTATATTTATATTAAAATTTAGTGGTCAAATAATACATTGACAAGATATGGGTTAATAATATACAATAACGTAGTTTTAATAAAAAAAATTAGTATAACATTTATACAAATAATAGATTTGGTCTTGAATTGGACATAAACAGTATTGTTTTACTTTGAAAAAAAAAGTGGATGATTATATTGTTCTATTAATATAACATTTTTTTACAACTAAATTTTATATAAATATCAGTACTTAATGTTGTAAAAATATTTATACTTAATTACTTTTAATCTTATAAAAAATGACTTAAAAAATGTTCTTCAATTATTAAAAAAAAATTGGGACAAAATTGAACCAAATGCACAAAAGTTGGAACTAAATTGAAATAATCAGGTATATATGGGTACTAAATTGAAATCAATATAATGACATTTGTCACACGTGACATTATCCTGTCATGTGGCAATGAGATTGCCACGTGTCACAACAGGGACTGCACACGTGGCAACAAAAAAATTTTGCAAAAAAAATTAAAAAAATTAAAAAAATCAGAGAGTGACACGTGGCGTGCCGTTAACGGCATTAATTATTTTTTTTTTCTAAAAGGGACATGATTGAGACACTTTTGAAAAAGTGGGATGCAATTGACACTTTTTTTTTCACGGGTACCAAATTAACACACTCTTACTAAAGTGGGTACCATCCGAGTAATTAAACCTATATATATATAATATTTAAAAAGTAAACAAAATCACTATAAAAATCTATATATTTTTTAAAAAATAAAAAAATAATTGTATAATAATATACAGTTTTCAAAATTATATAAATTTTATTAATAAAAATTATGTAATTATCCTTCATATTAGAAGTTTTTGTCAACTTGCTAGTAATTTATGGGCTGTCAAAGGTCAACTGAAACCACTAGTCAATAAAATGAAAAGACAAAGCAAAAGCAGTGCGGTGGTGGAGTTTCAACTATTATTTTCGGTATTCAATATCATCGACGCAAACTCTCATTCGTCAGACTTTCTATTTCTACTTTAGCGGCGATACAAACTATCATCGGTGACACTTTATCTAAGATCTCACATTGGACTGCAATAATTTTTTGTTTGAAAATATTGTTTATTATTAAATTTTAATAATATTTTAACAAATTTCTCTTATTAAGTGATATTTTTTAAATGATTTTTTATTTTTTATTTTTTTTATCATTTTTAATATTTTAAAATCAATTAAAAGATATGATGTTAAAAAAAATTAAAATTTAGTAGTTAAAATTATTATCGTGTTTTTGAAAATGAGTTAAAGTTTAAACCTCCAAGTGAAAAAAGATATCAAAATTTTAGTAGTTAAAAAGTATATTTTCTCTGGGAACTTTGAGTCCAGAATTTCAGTTATGTTTCAACCTCAAGTTTTTCGGTATGCATTATTTAAAATATTTTCAGTCTTGAAGTTTTCAAAATTTAAAACTCTTGTCATGATAATTTTATCTTTCAAAAGAAAGTACATTTAAATTACGTTTTATTTCTACCTTTAAAAGATAGATGGGTTTGGAATTTTTATTGTCTTTTCTATGTTATTTTTTTACGTGTCTTCAAAATATATTGATGATCATTAATTTTAAAATTTTAAAATATATTAAAATTATCTTTAAATTATCAAAATAATATATTTTTAATGCTCAACAAAGAACAGAGGATAACACAAAAAAAAAAACTCAACAAAGAAACTTGACTCAAGATAGATATTATGGACTTATACCATAACACTTAATGCAAAATTGTTATTTATTCATTTTTAACTATTTAGTCGTCCAATGAAAAAATGTGTTAAAAACTTATATTAATTAAAAATATAATCAATCAATTTATGTTATAGGTCGGAAGTTTTGTATGGACTAAAAATAAATTCAATTTACATAATATAAATAGATACAAATCTCACCTTATAAGTCAGTTTTGTAAGTTTAGAGAAGACTTAAAATTAACTCCTTAATATATATCAGAGTTGTGAGGTAAAATTTATTTTAGAGAGATTTGTTGTTTATTAGATCTATTATTTCACCGGGTAACATGTCGATATCAAACCATCATTCATTAATTTCTAATCTCACACTCAAAATATATATGTTTAGATGTAAGAAAATGTATTAAAAGTCTATAATATAATAGAGTTTAAATCAATTTACACTAATTTAAAACCTTATTATATAAATTTTTTTTATAAAGTTAAGTTAAAATTAAAAACTTAATATATAAACAAATTCGATAAGATTACATGAATAAGAATAATTATATAAATAAGAATAATTATAACTTTATGTATATATACAATTGTTGAGACGAATGATAGGAGGGTACATAGACAAATATCACAGATACATCTAGTGATGAGGAGCTGCGTCAACCTCAAAACATGGATTCTTCAGTTGCTCAGCTTGTTCAGTGTTGTCTCCTTATCCCATGGAAGACCAACTGCCCAGTTTCGAGTAAAAGCGGTTAATCTAGGCGGGTGGTTGGTGACTGAAGGTTGGATCAAACCTTCTCTCTTCGATGGCATTCCAAATAAAGACTTCTTGGTCTGTAAATACATAAACAGTTGTCACAACTATACCTCTCTTATTTCATGCAAAATCAATTCTCTCTCTCCATTTTTGTAGGATGGAACTGCTCTTCAGTTCAAGTCTGTGACAACAGGCAAATATCTTTGTGCAGAGTCCGGAGGAGGAACCATCATAGTTGCAAATCGCACTTCTGCTTCCGGTTGGGAAACATTTAGAGTGAGTGAGCATATTCATGTTGTTCTTCATTCATTAAATAATGATTATATTCATGTTACATTTTCATCATGATTTTGTATCGTGTTAATTACAGTTGTGGAGGCTAGACGAGAACACTTTCAGATTCAGGGTGTTCAACAAACAGTTTGTGGGGTTAGATGGGGTTAAAGTCGTTGCTGTTTCCAATATCTCCACTAATTCTTCCACGTTTAATGTTGTAAAGGAAAGTGCTAATTCGAATCGTGTTCGAATCAGAGCTTCCAACGGACACTTCCTGCAGGTGCTTTGTTTGTTTTTTCTACTTTTCTTTTGATGGAAGAAGATGAAATAGTAAGGAAATACCACCATGTAAAATAGTTATGAGCTCTTATTGGGTTTAAAAATTTATTAATCTCTTAATTTGTCCTCACATAAAAGCAACTATACAAGCAAGAATATTATTATGGTCCCACCTTTAATAGAAGTTGAAAGTGTGTTATGATGTAAAAATCGACAAATATGAGTTAAAATCCCACACATTAAATAAAAATAAATATTATATAAAAATAAAAACTTATAAATTTACTGTTTTAAGATATTAGATATATATGAGTTAATTTCATATCTCATTTATTATATCTTTCTGATGATTTTTCGATATCTAATACGATGTTGTTGTCGATAATAATGTGGTGGTTGCAGGCAAAGACAGAGGATGTGGTGAGTGCTGATGCATCAACGGTGAACAGTTGGGGAGATGATGATCCATCTGTTTTTGTAATGACAATTGCTGGAATGATGGAAGGGGACTTCCAACTCACAAATGGCTTTGGTCCCACTAAAGCTCCCCAAGTTATGAAGGTAAGGTTACAAAATATAAAGTCAAATAATTGAAAAACGGTGTCTTAGGTTCCAGGACTTATTCTAGCATGAGAAATGGGAGTATTTATCAATCTGGTCTAATTAATTAAAATTGAAATTTTACGTATTGACAAAATAAATATTTAAACACAAAATCATCTTACAATATTCAAATTATAAATTAATCATTAATGTTATTTATTTATATTAATATTAATAAAATTTTGAAAGTCATATAATTAATAAACTGTTGAAACAGATAAATTGGTTATTAATTTTATTTATTTATATTAATAATAATAATCACATTTTAAAAATACAATAGTTATTAAATTGTTGAAACAGATAAATTGGTTATTAATTTTATTTAATTATTATCACATTTTAAAAATAAAATAATTAATAAACTGTTGAAACATATAAGTTGGTTATTAATTTTATTTATTTATATTAATAATAATCACATTTTAAAAATAAAATAATTAATAAACTGTTCAAATTAATAATTGGGCCCATTAATATTATTTATTTATATTAATCGTAATTAAATTTCAAAAATTAAATAATTAGTAAATTGTTCAAATTGATAAATTAAATATTAACACTATTTATTTCTATTAATCATAGAAAATCGTATAATTATTAACATTATTTATTTCTATTAATCATATAAAATCGTATCATATTACCCACCTTCATTACTTTTTAAAAATGTGAGCCATTTCAACAATTTTATTTTCAAATTACACCAATATCTTAAAAACAGAAGAGTAATGGGTCAAAATAATAAACTTCCACTACATCCAATCAATGACTGTTTACCTTAACGTTTGATTTTCCTTTCACAAGTTTAGACATTAAAAGTCCTTCCCTTAACTAAAGTTTTTTGCAAAAATACATTCCAATTGCCTGTTACATTTATATTTTATACATTATTATTATTATTATTATTATTATTATTATTATTATTATTATTATTATTACATTTAAAGTTAAATATGTTTATAATTTTTAATTTTGACTTAATTAAATATTATAATTCGTCTTTGTCTAAAAATTTTTGTCTAAAACTTTTTACATTTTAATCCCAAATCTATAAAAATAAACAAATATAATTTTTTTAATTTAATTACGTTAAATTTTTTTAATGTCTCAAACACGTTTTTAATTGACATTGAAGTAAGAATCTATTACACAATATAAACAACTCAAACACCAGTACAAAATACATTTGACATAAACAAAATTGATGTAATTGAGTTAAAAGAACTAAATTTATTCATTTTTTTAAGTTTAGATATCAAAGTATATAAAATTTTCTTACAAAAACGAATTCTAATTTTATATAAAAATTTATTACTTAAAATTATATTTAACCCTTCTTACTATTACTATATTAACATTTTCATATGTTTCTTACATTTATGCACGCATCAAGAATGGTCCAATTGAAAACCTTTTCTCATTCAAGAATGATGGCTGACTCCAGTCGCAAAGTTCTATACAACTGTCATCCATTACTAATTATTGATCGTTGATTTAGAGTTGAAAATGTCACTTTCGCAAGTTGTTGGTGAATAGTTGACGGTGTGTGATTCCACAGGAACATTGGAACACTTTTATTGTGGAAGATGATTTCAGATTCATAAGCAGTAATTTACTTACTGCTGTTAGAATTCCAGTTGGTTGGTGGATAGCAAGTGATCCAAACCCACCACCACCATATGTTGGAGGTTCCTTGCAAGCACTAGACAATGCCTTTTTGTGGTCAGAGTAAGTCCACAAACTAAATCAACTTTCTTCTTATATCACTATAGTCGATGATAACTATATGCAAACAATAATATTGACCTACCTGCAGGAAGTTTGGATTGAAAATCATCCTTGATCTTCATGCTGTACCCGGTTCCCAAAATGGTTTTGAGCACAGTGGTTCAAGAGATGGTTCACAAGAATGGGGAAAAAGTGATGAAACAATTCAACAAACAGTTGGTGTGATAGAGTTTCTCACCGCAAGGTTATCAATTTTGTGTTCTGATTGTGACATTCTACTTCCAATTTTGCAAGCAAGAAGTGTAGTGAGATCCATAATATATATTGGTTGAATTTCAGGTATGCAAAAAGCCCAAGCCTTTATGCAGTTGAGCTAATAAATGAGCCTTTGTCACCTGGTGTGACACTAGAGACCTTGAACAAGTACTATAAGGCTGGTTATGAAGCAGTGCGCAAGCACTCTTCCACAGCTTATGTTGTGTTATCAAATAGGCTTGGACCTGCAGATCCCACAGAACTCTTCCCTCTTGCAAAAGGTTTTGAGCTATCTGTGATTGATGTTCACTACTACAACCTCTTCCAAGATGTATTCGATGCCATGACTGTGCAACAGAACATTGATTTCATCTACAACAATCGCTCATCACAGCTCGCTACTGTTACAACCTCAAAAGGCCCTCTTACTTTTGTTGGTATGTATATTTACTCCTTCACCTTCTCTCATGTTTTCCCTACCCAACATCCTTCAAATTATTTTGATATCGGTACATTAAAAAAGTTTTTAATATATTTTAAAACATCAGATATTTTACTAAATATTATTATGTTATGAAGGTGAATGGGTTGCGGAATGGAAAGTCAAAGGAGCTGCAGAAGAAGATTATCAAAGATTCGGCAGAGCTCAATTAGATGTTTATGGGCGTCTAGCCACATTTGGGTGGGCCTATTGGGGTTTCAAAAATGTTAACAACCACTGGAGTTTAGAGTGGATGATCAAGAACGGTTATATCAAACTATAAAAACTAAATACAAGTGATCAAACAATTTCACTTCAAATATGAAATAAATATATTAAAAATAGGACTTTTAGGGCTCACAATTAGTTGGTCTCACTTTCCAATATCAATTTTTGAAAAATACCATCATTTTCTTTAGATTACGTGTTTTAAATAATTATTATTATTATTATTATTATTAATCACTAGTGTAAAATTATTTTTAATAACGACTTTTTATACGGATTATAATCCATCAAGTATAATAAATAATTGATGTGGTGACATAATTATAAATATTATAAGATTTTCTATAATGACTAGAGCTAGAAGTATTATAGAAAATGGATTTAATGATATTTTGGTAATAAAATATAAGAATTTCTATATCGGTTGTAAATAGAATCGGTATAACAATTTTGGACGCGGACAATTTTGTGATAAATTACAAGATTTTTTTATACTAGTTAGACCTAAAACTAGTATAGAAATGCAAATGTTTGGTATGAAAAAAAGTTATTAGAGGTGGTGGCTTTGGTTCTGTCAAGCAGAGGTGTAATAGGTGTGAAAATGGGACGACGAACGTGAGTGAAGGAGGTGGAACAAGATGAAGGAAAATGGAAGAGATTTGTAATTTTCTTTTGTACCGATTGTTGACTTAAATGAAATAAAAAATAACACTTTCTATACTAGTTCTAGAATCGGTATAGAAAGTGAAAACTTTTTATGTCACATGTATCTATATTGGTTATGAAACCGATATAGATTACTTTTTTAACCGATATAAAAAGGTTTTTATGCGGATGAAACCATCTTACAAACAATTTAGGCTTAAATATCTTTTTGGTCCCAATTTTCGTGAGTTTTGCTTTGTTTGATCATCATTTTTTTGAAATGTTCTAAATGGTCCTCATTTTTGTAATTTGTGGTCAATTTAGTCTTTTTTGCAAACGTCGTTTAAATCATTAACAGAGGATGGACAATAACTGCCACATGTCACTCTGTGGTTTTTTAAATTTATTTTTATTTTTATTTTTTTTTAAATTGTTTTTAATTTTAAAAATGTTGTCCACGTGTCAAGTCAGCATTGTAACATGTGGCAGTATCTCGTGGCTTATATTCAATTTGGTCCCAATTTTCGTTAATTTTGTTCAATTTAATCCCAATTTTCGTTAATTTTGTTCAAATTAGTCTCAATTTTGCTCCTATCCAAATTGACCCAATTTAATTTCTATATAAATGTTGTACCGAATCATTCAAAAAATAATGAAGAATTTTTCTTCTAATTTTAAAAACAATGAAGAATTTTTCCTCTAATTTTAAACTAACTTTAACCCTATTTTTTTCATGTACCAAAAATCAAACATATATAATAATTTCCCTCCAAAAATATAGTTAGGTTTGGTATAAAAATAATGAAAGAAATATTTAAAATAAATGTGAATTTTAATAAAAATAAAATTTTCAATTTAACATTTATATAAAAAATAAATTTGGTCATTTTGGATAGAGACAAAATTGGGATTGAATTGAACAATATTAACAAAAATTAGGACTAAATTAAACAAAATTAATAAAAATTGGGACCAAATTGAATATAAGCCACAAGATACTGCCACATGTCACAATGCTGACTTGACACGTGGACAACATTTTTAAAATTAAAAAAATAAAAAAAAATCACCGAGTGACACATGACAGTTACTGGTCACCCTTCGTTAATGATTTAAACGGCGACATATGCAAAAAGAACCAAATTAACCACAAATTACAAAAATGAAGACCATTTAAAATATTTCGAAAAAATGAAGACCAAACGAAACAAAACTCACAAAAATTAAGACCAAAAAGGTATTTAAGCCAACAATTTAAAATGTATTTGTTTGTTACAACTTTTCTTTATAAAGATAAATAATTATTGTTTTTAAATTTTTCGTATGTTTAATGTTATTTTTTTTAAGTTAGATATTAGTTACACCTACTATACTTTTCTCTCCAATAAATACTTATTTTAAGAGAGTTGAATCTATTACCACCTAAACTAATGACTTATAAGTAATTTTTCATGTATTTATAAGCTTTTTCAAAAGGCTTAAACAATACTTTAGTTCTTGTTTTCGTTCGGTTTTTTCAATGTGGTCCTACTGTTGATTTTTTTTTTTCAATTTGGTCCTAATATTGGTAAATTTTTTTCAATTTGGTCCTTTTCGCTAACACCGCTAAAATAGTTAACGGATGTGAACAGTAACCGCCACGTGTCATTTTGTGATTTTTTTTATATATTTTTTTAATTTTTTTAATTTTTTTTTAATTTCTTTTTAAATTTTTTTAATTTTTTTATTTTAAAAAAATGTACAAGTGCAAGCCCATATCACGTCATATGTCATTTTTGTGATTTTTTAATTTTTTTAAATTTAATTTTTTTAATTTAAAAAAAAATCCACGTGTCAAGCTAATATCATGCCACGTGTCAGAGTCAATTTTTTATATGCAATTTGGTCCCAATATTCGTTAATTATTTTCAATTTGGTCCTAATTTTTTTTTTAAATTTAACATTTTTGTTCCTCTCCAAATTGAGACAAAATTTAATTTGTATATATTAAAATGCATATTTTTGTTAAATATTTTTAATTTAGAATTAGAGTTAGTTTAAAATTAAAACGAAAAAAAGCAATAACACCACTAGGACCAAATTGAAAACAAATAACGAATATTAGGACCAAATTGAATATAAAAATCTAATTTTGACATGTGTCATGATATTAGCTTGACACGTGGATTTTTTTGTTTAAAAAAAATTAAAAAAAGATTAAAAAAATTAAAAAATCACAAAAATGACATGTGACATGATATAGGCTTGACACGTGTACATTTTTTATAAAATTAAAAAAATTAAAAAAATTAAAAAAATTAAAAAAAATTAAAAAAATTAAAAAAAATTAAAAAATTAAAAAAAAAATCACAAAATGACACGTGACAGTTACTAAGGACCAAATTGAAAAAAATTATCAATATTAGGACCACATTAAAAAAACCGAACGAAAACTAGGACCAAACTACTATTTAAGCCTTTTCAAAATAAATGAAAGTAGAATTATATATGATCAAGATAGAAAGCTATTTAAAATAATTTCTCCTCAAAGTTGCATTTCAAAAAATAATCATTTTGCAAAGAAAACTTGTAACACCCAAATTTAGTAAGATTAACCTTACTAATTTAAAGCATTACATGATTGATAAAAAGCATAAACCAACATATATAAGTGTATAAAAATGTATTTAGAATTCTCCATGAGAAAAACTTAACTTAAACTTCAAAGAGATAAATAATTTTTCATCAACTAGAAAAAATTATATAATACAAAAATTATATGCATAAGCATCATCTATACTCATCCTGACTATGAAGTAGTCTCATTACTTTTCTACCCTCCTACTTGCACTATCCTTCACTCACGTATAGTATGTAAATAAACCACAACCAAATATAAAATTAAGGTAAACTACTATATTTAAAGGAAAAGACTTATTAATAGTTCAAAATGATTATTCCAAGCAACAACTCACAAAAACTAACTTCATTAAATCATACACCATTATTGGATAAACCGCAACATCTACCTCTCGAGGATTTATGTGTATTGAAGCATAACTGAGAGATTATGTATCATTATCTAAATTTCATAATTTAGTACGAATTTAAACATAAATTTAAATAAAAATATTAGTTTAAAATATTAATTCATTAGAGATAAAATGTGTTTTGCGTCCATCTAATAAAACTTTAAATATATTAAATATTTCTTCAAAAATTGTACTGTTTTTTATTTGAAAATTGAAACATATTTTAGATTTTTTGTTTTCAATTCTTTTAAATTTTATTTAAACAAAAAAAAATAGATACAATTTACAATTTTTTTTAATTTAGAATCGTAATTTTAAATGTTTTTAATTTATAAAAGAAGAAGTATAAAATAATTGCATAAAATAAAATAAATATATATACACATGGGCATTAAATTCTTCAAAACATAATTTAACACTTATTTCTACAATTACTTTATTTTTAAATTTCAAAGAGGTTTCAAGATCTCTCTACTTCACGAATTTATAATTTGTTTATGGATAACAAAACACTCTTCATGGCTCTATTCTAGGAATGATAATTGGATCTATTTAATGGAGGCGTGACAAGAATCATTTCATGATTAAATTTTCCCTTAAAATATATAAAACGCAGTTGAAGGATTTTTGTGATAATTTCATCATAAAGATCAGAGAATGAGGAAAGAAACAAACAAGAGAAAGATAATGTTTATGTATATTTCAATTTATTTTAATCTTAATAATATGTTAAGTTTGTAAACATATCACCGATGAAACTATAAAACTCAAAAGCTTCGCTTCATTTCTTAATATATTATATTATATAGCTATATCTATAAATAATACAAAAGCATTCACAAAAACAACAAATAAAACGGTGTCACAAGTACAAATTTGGAGAAGAAAATTCAATTTTAGCTCAATGAAAAAAATAGAAGAAAGCAACGCGACTTTTTGAAAGTTGAATATGTGGCTTCCTCCTCTACTCACATGTAGTTTCCTCCTCTCTCATTCCATTTGGGTGTCTCATCTCTCTTTGCTCTCATCTTCCACTCTTTCAACCAGGTCATCTCTCATTCTCTCATCTTGATGGTCTAATCTCTCATCTCTCATATCACATTCTCTCATATCTCTCCTCTACTCACGCGTGGCGGGTTGAGGATGATAGCTCGACCCGTTAATAGGCGGGCTGGCAGGCTGGCTCGCTGACCCGCAACTTTTTTCCCAACCTTTTTTGTAAAATGCAGCTGGATATGGGACTTGTGTTTGCACAATTATAACAAATGAATTAATGAATATAAAGCACAAAACTAGAATATAATTTTTGGATAAAATTGCAACAAATAACACCAAATATTCACACATGTAGTGGCTGAAAATTAATGACAAGATTACACAATAATCTTAACAACATAATAAAACCTGAAATTTCAGTAGTTACATTTAACCATCACAACAGTAGTATTGATCATGACAACACTAAACAAAAAGTTCAATTCTTGCATCCAACAAAAACCAAAAAGATAGACGGGGAAGCCAACGACAATTGTTACAAGATAGATGTTGCAATTTCAATCAACATAAAGAAAGTCATGGGCCAAATTAAACCCTCAAAATAAGACATGAAACCAACAAACAAGTGCAAACAACTCCATTGTACAGTAGTGGTAAATAAATCATTCATCATGTTGTCTCATGTCAACATTATTAGAAGCACTAATAGAAGAAGTCCCTTCCAACCATCTTTGTAAGCTACCTTTTCATCTATTAGAATGACATGAATATGAAACAAAAAGTTAAAATATAAAACTTGAGTTCCAAAAAATAGAAAGAAATAATTGGATATAAATTAGACAAATTACCATCACAAAAGTCATGTATATAACTTGAAGTATAGATACGTGTTTCAACACTTTCAGGCAAAAGTCGATTTCTATACTTATTTATAATTCTTGACCCAATGTTGAATGAAGATTCAAATGCAATTGTGGATACTGTAACATCCCTAAGGAATATTACTTATATTAATTAAATAAAATTCGAATCACAATAAATACTGCATTGAACATCAACTATTTCCCAAAAACGCGGGAAAATTTAAAAAAGAACATAACTGATACCATACATAATCCGAATGTACCATATCGTTATATACAAAGGATATTAAAATTCAACATAAAAATATTTACATCAAAATCAAAACAATAGAGTTTCTCTCAAAATCCCAAGTAGCCCATGCTCTCTGTCTCTAAGCATCTCCTGGCTCACCTGTCAAATCATCTGCTCCCAGATAACACAGTATCTGATCATCGCCATACACACACAGATAGGGTGAGCTATGCACAATAAAAATATAAACAGATATATGAAATAAACATGTTTCCCACCCAAAATAACATAACTACAAATCTCGTACTTTTAAAATCACCCAACTATGACCTCATAGTCCTTCATGAGTCATATGCATGAACTAGGTCTTGGGACTTCCATGTGCTCCCACGAAACTAACTCATTCGTGGTCCAACCCTATGAGCCTATCCCGCTCATAATCCTACCCTACAGACTCCTCACATGTAGTAAAACATCCAAGTCTCATACTTGGACCCTGGCACGCACACAATCACCATACTATGGACTCCTCACCCAATAGTAGCCGACGGGAACATCACAGTTCCTTGCCCATCGTGCGCCCGACACATGCAATCACCATACTAAGGACTCCTCGCCCATTAGTAGCCGATGGGAACTCAACCAGTTCCATGCCCATCATGTGTCCACCATCAAGCACATCCCAGACCCCTATTTGACTTAGTCCTTCAAGCCAACACCACAAACACATGTACATAATTCTTATACTTTAGGAAATAACAAGTAATAGTACAAACAACACATATAGACATGACTCTTCGCCATTCTCGCTTAAGCTATGCTTGTTCGCCCAAGCTAGTACGTCGGTCTCACTTAGGCTACACTATCTCGCCTAAGCGAGCATGCAACAGTGGATGTACCAATTCATCTCGCTTAGGCAAGCTCTTCTCGCCTGAGCGAGACCTTCAGTCGCTCAACACACAAAGCTCCTCGCTTGAACGAAGATTCCACACAAAAACACCAAGTTTTATCGCGACCTCGCTTAGGCGAGCCATTCTCGCCTAAGCTAGACTAGGTGTTGCTCAACACTGAACTAGGTCGCCTGAGCAAGCAGCGCGAACCAAAACCAGAAACTAGGTTCTGCAACTCTCGCTTAAACGAGATAGACCCGCTTGGGCGAGACTTGCAGAGCTCCCTCTCTGTCACGCACACGATTCATCCAAACCACTGCCAAACCAAACCAAACCAAAATCATACCGCAATAGCACTCCATCGTTATCAACAAAACAACACACTTATGCATCTTTCAAGTATAAGCACACATTCCTCTCTTTTATAATTCATATATACTTACCTCTTAAATCAATTCCATTACTTTTAAAGTATGATTATCATGTTCCCATACTTTCCCAAAACCCGTCATGATCATGCACCACTCGATCATAGTGATATCATCAATAGTGGCTTTATTCACACACTTATAACATCATACATTCGAGCTAACATATATAGGTTCATATATTCAACATGTTTCAACAAGCACTACCATAAACATACTCATCATTCACACATTTATATATTTATATATATACATTCACCAATCAAGGCCATACCAACACTTGAGAACCCTTAATCATCCATTCGTAATCATACTATTAGGGAATTCAAACAATCAATCATGTGTGACGTATATCTCTAGCTACTGCCCTCCAAATCAAATCTTCACCGTTCACAGTGAAGAACTACATGTTATGGACTACCTGTCAAAATTTCACCTAAATCGGACGGTTAACGAATCGAAAAATGCAGTTTTACAAAAACTGTGCAGACCAGGAAAATTAGTGGCGCCTGGTGGCATGAATGCAGCGCCCGGTGATACCTGCTCCGCGAAAACACGAAAAATAGCGTTTTTCGTTAACAAAACAACACTCTCATCGCCTGGCGGCAGCTCCTTACCGCCAGGCGGTACATACAGTTCTGGGAAAATGCCAGATTTTTCCCGCACCCGTGAAGAACCCTAAATTCCCAAATCTCATTCAATATGCATAGGATACTTTCGTATGAACCCAAAATATCATAAAGTCCATAAAAAATATCACATAAATCACACTATTGTTTGTGCCGCCTGGCGGAAGCACCCGTGCCGCCCGGCGGTTCATCTGAAACAACCCAGAAATGGGTGTCACGCTCATGCATCGCCTGGCAGACCTTCAAAGCCGCCAGGCGGTTTCTGGAAATTTCCAGAAACTCAAAACCAGTAAATTTTAATGCAGAAAAGTCACGCAATCATACAACATACCACATAAATCATACAATTTAATATGAAAAATAGAGTAGCTCCCCTAACCTGTTAATCCTTGCTCAATTTGAAAACTCCAAGCTTATTTCGTGCTCCCCATAAGTGCTCCTTTGTTTCACCACCAAATTGACCCAAAACCCTTGCGCCTATGCTGATAATGGTTGCTTTGATCGCTTCCTTTCCCAGTGCACTCACAACAATAGTTTACACACTCTTACCATTGCTTTTTCCCCCAAATATTAGAGTAAAAATCCTATTTACTCTCTAAAACGAAAATTTGTATAAAGGAGGCTTAATGACTATTCAATAGTCATTAACAAGGTGTTTTCTCAGCCTCCTAGGCTGTCCATTTTGCAGCTAGGGTTTCTCTCCCCTTTCATATTCTTGCCAAAATAAAATTAGGCAAAAAGAAAGTTTAATTCATTCTTAGCAAGGTTTGAACACACAACCCCTTAATTACAAAGTCAATGCACAACCAATTCAACTAACACATGTTTCATGGTAATTCCTATAATATTAGGATTACATTATCACTACTCACATTCAATCATAACATTAAAATAATGCACATTTCAAAATATCATATAATTGACATACTTAGGACTCAAACCCAAGTTCTTTCACACAACCAAGTACTCTCAACCACTTGAGCTAGTACTTTTTCACGTCATATTAATTTGCATTAAATGCTATAAAGACTTCTACTACCCGCATTTATTAAATAATTATTTATTTAATTATTCAATTTTCTCGGGTCTTATAGATACTCAACAAATCCCTTGCCATCAATGATAAATCCGTAAAACGTTCACTATGACTCCTCCACCATCCAAGAACATCCATAGGTTATGTGAAGTCAATATCTAAGATTCGCTTATCTAAATATAAATCTAATTAATTCCTTTCCATTTTAACAATAACTTGAAGTCTGCATTTTTTAATTTCCTAACATGACAAGAAAAAACATTTTATTTTATATAAATAATAATTAAACTAGAAAGCTTGTTCTCTGCTTAGAAAACTTACATCAAAATGTGGACGTTTGGTGGGACCGAAAAATGATGAGATAGTACTAGGATTTGCATCATTTGAACTTGAACTTGAACTCTTTGTACAATATTGAGAGAAAAGCTAGTACAATTTCTCTTTGATATTCTCTAACTTTGGTTGCCAACAAAGTGGATCAATCTGTTCATAACAATATCCCAAAGTTTCCAACTTCACTCTTGGGTTTAAAATAACACTAAATGCAAGGACCACACTATATTCTTCCCAGTATTTATCAAATTTGATCATCATCCTTATAAGTTCATCTTCATCTTTTTCACATTCCATTATAAGAGTTTGAATATTCCAGACTTGTAAAAAGTACAAATTTGAAGTAGTATAACTTGAGGCAGAAATCAGAGTTGTGATTTGAGCCGTCAAAGTGGGTCAGAACCCGTGGACCAACTTGGCCCACCACAGGTTCAGGCCGGGTTGGGTTGAAATTTTTTTACAAATTTGAGTACGGGTCAATTTTTAACCTGGCCCACTAAGAACCTGGCTCACCCGGGTTGAACCCATGGTGAGCCAGGTTAGCCCACCAACCTGTATGGTGACACACATTATGTTGGGCTTTGCAATGTTGGGCTATTTTTTTAACCAAATACATTGGTGGGTTGGAAAATGGAAACCTAGCTTCAACTACAAATAATAAGGAGATTGACGTTGCATCTCAACTCAACGACCGACATCAATTGCGACTCAACAAGCAGATAAATTTGCGTTCCTCACTCACTATCGGCTTATTATTTTCCTTCTATTCTTCTAGTATTATTGATTATATAAGTAATAACTTTATAACCTCATGTTTTCTTCCCAATCGTAATTTTCCCTATTTTTCTTTTCAGTTTAAGTGTTCACTGAACAATTAGGGTTCTTGCTCTGCATCATGTACCCTATTGATCTACTGAGGCTGCTTTGATGACAAATCCAAGGTATAATTAGTTTGCTAAAAAAGGTATTGCATTCAATAAAAGATTGGGTCATTCCTTTTTGTTTTCATTCTTCTGGTACATAATAATGCTTGTATGCTTATCATATCATGGATTTGAAATGCTTATGGGTTCTATTGCACTGTTAGAAGAACTACATAAACAATCTTTGAATATTACCTACGTGAAGTGCAAGCAAAGTACATTTTTTAAACTTTTGAATATTTAAATGCATAAACAAGTACTTCTTTATATTTGAATATTAAAAAGTATAATCAATAACATTATAATATTGTAAGTAAAATTTTAAAATATTGTAAAGTTAAGTAAAATATTAAAATATTGTAAAGTTAAGTAAAATATTATAATATTGTAAAGTTAACGTACATGCAAAGTGCATGAACCATTTGGTGAAATGAAGAAAACGTGAACTTCGATAATTTATATTCATTGGTTTGTTTTTTTATCACAGAGAAGATCATTTATATTCATTGGTTTGTTTTTTTATTATAGAGAAGAGAGACTATAATGCTTAAATACTTGAACTTCATGCATGCATGGCTCCCAAAGAATCAAATAATTAAGTTATTACAATTTAAAATAATTAAGTTTATAGTTTTAAAGTAAGTTATTTACTATGTATTTATTGTTGTATTCCCCTACAAGACTCTCGCCTCATCTAAAAGCATTTTCTCCCGGTGAGTGTTTACTTTGTTAAATATTAGTTCATACTTCATAAAATATTAGTCCTTTCTTTTAGACTTGAACGAATGAGTAATGATGTTACATTGTACAATTATTACAAAACAAAATGAATTCTGAAACAATAGATGACCAATGTGTTAATGATAATTTGAAAGATTCTTTGCCACCAATCATAGAAGAGAATGACAATGAGGGTACTGATTTTGATAGAGAAAGTAAGAGACCTAGGGGAACTACTTCTAAGGTTTGGGATCATTTTACAAAAAATGGTATAAAAGATGGTAAAGAAAAGGCAAAATGTAATGCATGTGGTGCAGAGTATGTTGCTGGTGGTACAAAAGTAGGGACCTCATCAATGTTGCGTCATTTGTCAAACTGTACGGTCCTAAAGAAAATAAAAGACAATGACGTGGAAAAAATGATAATTGATCATGCTGGGAAATTAAGGTCTAGGGAAATTGACCAAAAAAGTTGTAGATGACCTTATTTCAATGGGTATTATTCAACATGGGCTTCCATATAATTTTGTTGAATATAAATGGATAAAAGAATTACTTATATATCTAAATCTAGAAGTAAGAGTTCCAAGTAGGAATACAATTGTGTCTAATATTTCAAAGAAATTCTATGAACACAAGGAAAGGGTGAAACTTGCAATGCGTAAATCTCATTGTTGAATTTGTTGGACATCTAATTGTTGGACTTCTATAAATCAAGAAGGATTTATTTGTTTGACTGCTCATTTTGTTGATGCTAGTTGGAAGTTGAATAGTAAGATTATTGCCTTTTGTAAAATGGAACCTCCACATACCGGTCATGATTTGGCACAAATTGTTTTTGCTTTGTTGCTTGATTAGGGAATAGATAGGAAGATTTTTTCTATCACATTAGACAATGCTAGTGCCAATGAGGTGTTGCAAAAAATTTTGTGTGAGCAATTGAAGTTGCAAAGTAGTTTGATATGTAATGGTGATTACTTTCATGTAAGGAGTAGTGCATATGTATTGAATATTATTGTTTAAGAGGGTTTAAAAGTGGCTTCTGATGCTTTGAATAAGATTAGAGAGAGTTTCAAGTATGTGAGAGGATCGGAGGCAAGAAAAATTGCATTTAAAGAATGTGTTATTCAAGTAAGGGGTATTGATACCAAAGTAGGTTTGAGAATGAATGTTGCTATTAGATGGAATCTACCTATCTTATGCTTGAGAGTGCAATTAGATATCGACGTGCCTTTGGATCCTTGACTATCCGTGATAAAGATTATGTTTGATGTCCATCAAATGATGAGTGGAAAAGGGCCGAAAAAAATGTGTGAGTTCTTGAAGCCATTTTGTATAATAACTAATTTGATTTCAGGTTCTTCTTATCCAACTTCAAATCGTTACTTCATGCAAGTTTGGAGAATTGAATGTTTTTTGCGGGAAAATGCAAAAAGTGATGATTCGACGATTAAAAGATATGTCATTGAGTATGATGAACAAGTTTAGTAAGTATTGCGATCACTATTGTGACATTCTTTCTATTGGGGCTATTCTTGATCCACGAATGAAGTTTGAAGCAATTCGATTTTGTTATTCAAAGATTAATCATTCTACTTGTGAAGAAAAGATTAATATTTTAAAGGATAACATGTATAAGTTGTTTGAAGAATATGTGAAATTAAATCCAAATGAGTCAAACAGTTCAAGTTCTCAAGTTGCCCTTCAACACAACTTGTTTCTTCTACAAATGATGAGCTAGTGATGGATGCATTTGATGTAAGTTTTTAATTCTAAAAACAACTTGCTTTGTTTTGTTACATAATTACAAATGACATTAATTTTTTCTCATATTGTTGTAGGAATATATTAATTATTTGAGCCAACATATTAATGACACATGAAGGTCTAAATTGGATCTTTATTTAGATGAAGGGAATCTTGATCCAAAATTTTTTGATAAGTTGGATGTATTGAGTTATTGGAGGGATCGTCGAGATCGTTATCCAAACTTGCCTAAGATGGCTTGTGACGTGCTTAGCATCCCAATCACTACCGTTGCTAGTGAGTTTGCCTTTAGTCTTGGTTCTCGTGTGCTAACCAAATATCGTTCTTCCATTCTTCCAAAGAATGTTGAGGCACTCATTTTAACTCAAAATTGGTCGCATGGTTTTGAACTAATAGGTAGCATTATTGTTAGTATTGGAAATTAATTTAACAATTATTACTTAGTCTTTGAATATTATTAATTAACATTCTGTTTTATTGTAGATGGGGATAAAGAAGATGCTTCAAGAGATGAAAATGTTGTGGATTTATCCATTCAAGACTAATATTATAGTTGGATAAGTGACAAGAATGCTTTGATCTTAGATAGTAATTTGTATTTTTATTTATTTTGGTTTGTATTGGAGTTTAACATTATTTTGGATTATATTGAGATTGTATTTAAGTTTATTTAAATTGTAATCCGAAATATAATTTATGACCTAAGAAAAAAAATCATATTTTTTTAATTAAGTGGTGGTCAGGCCGGGTTCGAATTTTTTTGACTTGCTAATAAGTGAGCCAGGTTGGGTTGGCTCACTAAGTGGCCAACCCGTGGTGGGCTGGGCCGGATGACCCATTTTGATAGCTCTAGTTGTGATATCATAAAATGGCACCAAGAAAGTACTAATCTTTTATGCTCTTTTCAATTTCTCTGTAGATGGACAAAGCTTGTAATTATCATCAAGTAAGTGTAAACTACCAAACACTTGTTGGTATTTAAGGACACTTTGAAGAATAAAAAAAGTCGAGTTCCACCTTGTTGGAACATCTACAGAGAAAGCACTTGAAGCATCAATGTCGCCTACTTGTTGAATGCATTGTTTAAATTTCAACATCCTACTCTCAGATCCCCTTACATACTTTATGCTTTCCCTAATTTGGTCTATAGCGTCACCAATTACTTTCAATCCTTCTTGCACAATCAAGTTCAAAATGTGTGCACAAAAACAGACATGGAAGAAGTCACCATCACAAAGTAAGGAATTTTGAAAACAAGTTTCTCTTTTAAGGTTTTTACCAAAACATTGTTACTAGATGCATTATCCAAAGTGATAGAAATTTTTTTTCAAGCCCCCAATCGTGTAAAAACTCATTATGTTCTTAGACAACTCAAACCCAGTGTTAGGTGGAGGTAAGTGGCAAAAATTTAAAATTTTGCTACATAACTTCCTATTGCAATCAACATAATGGGTTGTCAAACATATGTAACCCTTTATAGTATAAGATGTCAATAAATCCAAAGTCAGACAGATCCTAGATGGAATGGCCATTAACTCTTCCTTCAACAAGTTCTTTTCTCTCATAAAGTTCTCAAAACATCATGCTTAATGGTATTTCTTGAAACCAAAATAGCATCGAGATTTAAATAAGTTATCAAAGTCCTAAGTTCTTCATACTCTACAAATTTGAACGGTAAACCATGTCGGATAATAAGATTAGCACACAACTCACAGGACACCATTTGATATATTTTTTTGAATTTCAACTTTCCTTGGGCATCCATCTCATCTAACTCACATCTTCAAACTTGATTTCATTACACTTTTCGAGATGACGTTTTAAATGAGAAGTTCCATACTTTTTACTCGCAACTACGTATTTTTTATTACAACCATTACATTGTGCCCTCTCTTTTCCATCCTCACCAAGCCCTATCTTAGTGAAAAGTTTCTAGACATCAGATGTTGTTGACTTATTCTTTTTCTTATCCACTTCAACACTTTCCTTATCAGGCATGTCTTCTTCAACCTTATTCACTTTACAACTAGCGTCCTTGTTTTGAACATCTCCATTAGGTTTACTAACAGAATCATCCATTACCCCCAACAAGCTTAAACTACAAAAAATTTCAACATGCTCAATTTACTATAGTTTCATCATGCTCAATTCACAACAGTTTAAGATTCCAATGACAACCCAAAATAATAGATAAAATGTACAAACAGTTCAATCAAACAAATAAAGCCAAAGCTTCACAACTAAATTCAACAACCCTTCAGCATATAAAAGCTACACACACAACTCAATGAAACCATCCAACATACAAAAAATATCTGCATGCTCAATCCACAACAGTTTCAGCATGCTCAATTCACAACAGTTTAAGCTTCGAATGGCAACCCAAAATAACATATAAAGTCTATAAACAGTTCAATCAAACAGACAAAGCCAAGGCTACATACTTGCACTTTCACTATCAAAAGCACAAATTCAACATAGCTTCCAATAACCAACACCCACATGAAGAAACAACAACAAATTGATACTCTTTTTCTACTACAAATGACCAAACAAATTGAAGAAATTAGGGCCAATTTTTTGTTAATACTCGAGCATTCACTTATGAATTAGGAATTTAGGACCAATTGAATACCTAGGTCAAATCGAATTGAAGAAATTAGGGCTACTTAAGACCAAAGGAAGGAACCTCTATAATGTGTGAGCCCTTGTCGCCGTTGTGCCGCTGATGAGCGTCAATGAACACACGACAAGTATTGAGTGAATATATGAAGTGTATTTGCGAACCTAAGTGAAAATACCCAAAGTATCTACGCAAGTCATTTCAATAATAGGTAAAGATTTTTGTGATATATTTTCATATATAGATATATCTAAAAGCATCTCAAAATTTAATAGTACCTCATCTAAATATTTAATATACTAAATCAAATCTTAAATGTAGAAAATTATGAATTTAAATTAAATATACCAAATAATATTTTTAATAAATTAAAAAATAAATCTTAAATAAGTAATAATATAATCTTCTACAATATCACTAAGAAAATTCTTTATATATTTTTATCAAACTTTATCTTTAATTTTATATTTTAAAAAATGATATTGATTATTATTTCTAATACATGTTATAAGGTGAATTTGTTTTGAAAAATTGAGAAAATTTAATTATTAAAATTATTATAATATATAATTACACAATTATACTTATTAGGGTGTTATTAATGAAAAATATACAATTATAGAGTTTGTTTGTTTAAATATTAAATTTGTTATTATATATAAAATCCAACCATCTAGAAAATTCTAATAATAAAATTATTTGCTTAACTTTTATTTTAATATATGAAAATGAACATTTTAACATTAGCATTTACACGTTTTTTGTTGAAAACGTTTTTTGTTGAAAGGAGGAGCTTATTCACTCAATTGAAGTTTTGATGATGTCCAAAGTCAAGCAACATGATGAGACATTGCCTCTAGTTATATGTTAGATATTTCATTTGAAAACAGTGCATGCTTAGAATAATTGTAAGGCAAGCTTGAACAAAATAGATCAGTTATCCAATTCTGGAATATGTGCAAATAAGATTTACAAAACATATTAATGGATTAGCCATTTAACTAATGGATTATTGAAGTGCACTACATCCATTGCAATCAAAATTCAGTCATGATAATCCATTAGGTAAAACACCTAATCCATTAATCTAACCAGCAAAATTCTCCTTTTAAAAAAAATCTCAACTCAGTTTGAAAAATACGAGATACTGAATTGAGAAGCAATTTTCGGGAGATTGAAAAACATTGAGTTCTTGCATTCTTGAGAGATTATCCTGCTAGGTATTCAAGGAGATTGATGATGAAGCCTATCTTGGGAAGTCACACTTGGTACTAGGATCACCTGTGATATATGCACAACAATTAAGTGTATTTGTTCCTTGTTCTTTTTGAATTACATTTCTTTTAATTATTATTCACTGTGTAGGTGAATGTTCTTGATGCAATTGTGTGTAACATTGCACTAGGGAGTGATTCTTGATGCAATTGTGTGTAACATTACATTAGAGAATAATTTTTTATAGGGTTATCAAGTTCTTGATGTCATAGGGTTTAAAACTATTAAGGGGCACTTGTAATTCTTGTAAACTCTTTGATATAGTGGAAATCTTCTAGCTCTGGTTACTAGAAGATAATTGGATGTAGATTCGTGTAGAATTGAACAAGTATAAAAATCATTATGTTCTTTTGGTTCTTTTATCTCCTATGCTATTCATAATTGGTTGAACTAATCCATTAACACAAAACTGGAAAATTTATTAATGGGTCTATAAACATTGAAAATAAATCAAGACTCTTTTAAATCGGTAAAACTCTTATAGAACCAATGCACCCCCTTGGTTGGCATATATTAGACGTATCTGATTTAACATTTTTAGTTGCCATGTTTAAAATTCAAAGCTATTTTTATACAAAAAAAATTGGAATAGTTTTTTTTTTCAAGTGTATTGTTTTCACTTCCAAATTTTATTTTAGTTTTATCAAATATAGATTATGAGTAATACAAACGGTTTCCAATTCTAGGGTTTCACTTCCATATCATTCCATGTCCAACAACATCCCACCTCTATTTGCATTCCTCTCCACCTTTAGTGACATTCTACTCTCATTATTTCACCCCCATTAGGTTGGTCTGATATATTGATAAAGCTTTTTTGTCGCCTAAAAAACTCAATCAAACCAATTTTCCCTTAAAAATGCAGTATAGGGAGAACCTTGGGAATCAATTCGTGGACATGGCTAAAGTCAAATGTAGTATTTGTGCTTGAATTATGGTGGGAAAATTTATTCAAAATCAACACTTAAAAACAGAAAACTCAAAATCATCAAATGCAAGAAATGCTATGAACTATGCATGAATGCATGACATGCAATGCAAAAAATGGTAGGGAATGATGAATTAGTTAATCCTAAATGCTCAAAACATGTTCAATGATCAAAACTAGGCTAATGCAATGGTTAAATTGGTCCAAATTCATCAAACTTGAAATCTGCCCAAAATCAAGAACATGTTCATGAGCAAAGTGCATGGTAACCTCATATTGGGATCTTTTGATGATACAATTGAAAATTTAATGATGTAGAATGATTATAAATGGTCTCAATTACACTTAGAAACTAGAATCACTCGATTTGGTGCACTACACACAAACTTCCCAATTTCATGAACCATAATTCCCAAATTTGAGCAGAAACATGATTTTGATCAATTTGACCAACCCATGCAACAAAAATGAAATTAAATATGAAGAAAGCCTCGTCATGATGCAATGAATGAAACCCCCAAATCAATTTACATCAATAATCCTTAAAATCACGCAATCATAAAATTATGCAGAAACACGATTTAAAAAGATGCAAAAATTAATTTAGTGATTCATGGAAGGAAATGCGAAATTGATGATTTGAATCGCTTGGGGGACATTCAAGTATGGTGAACAAAGCTCAAGAACAAATCAAAAGCCTTAAATCACATAAAATTTGAATGGAACAGTGGTCTTGAGTGAATGTGAATGCAAAAAATTGTATAAACATGTGAATTGATGAAATGGTGATGGAATTGGGTGTGTGATGGTTCAAATAGCTTGGGAATCATATCGGGAGTGTGCACAAATTTATGGAACTCAAAACGATTAAGAAACAAGTGAGAAATTCAATGGAATAGTAACTAGTGGTGTGTGTGGACGTGAAAATGGTGTAGAAATGGGGTTTTGGTGATTTGGTGGAAGAAACTCAAAACTAAGCTTGTGAACAGTTAAAGGAAGTTAAAAGTGAGGTGTGTGAAGTGGCGGAATGAGAAGAAACTCGAAATTGAAGCAAAAGTGCAATGAAATGGAGAAATATGAGTGAAATGAGCTTGACTACTACCATTGATCCTGAATCCAACCCATTCATCTTGTTTAGTCTGAAACAATGATGTATAGAGGTCTTTTGGACACACCAATTCATAGGCATGGTTCTAGAACTTAGATTTGGTAAGGTAGGATGGAGTTCAAGCTCAAAAAGTGGTAGCCAAGGTGGTGGTTTAGTGGAAAATGATGATGAACATTATGAGACCATAGACCAAATGAACAGTATTGAAATTTTCATTCATTGAAGCTCAAATCCAGATTACATTACCAAAAATGATTACAAGGATTTGTCTCAACCTTCCTCTCACCAAGGCTTGAGTTATCCAAGCTTTCAAAAGCAAAAATGGAGTGAAAATGGGTGATTTTTTAGGGAATTTCGGGTCGGTTGCATGAGGTGATGTGGTGTTGTCAAAAATAGGTCTTCATGGTCCATGAATGTCCAAAAAATGTCTTGGAAGGTTCCTAGGTCGTGTCCCTATGCCATCTCAGCTAATCTACCCTAAAAGCTACCCTATACTAAGACATCTCTCACCAAATGAGCCCAAACCCAAATGTGTAGCCCCCTCTCATATTTTTGGCAATCCCAAGGCCCAAACCAATCAAATTTAGTGTCCTAAAGTGCTCCAAATGATTGGTTCTTGATTTGGGGCCAAATGGCAAAAGTCAACTCTAAGATCAAACATGCCACTTTTGCACACTTCATGCTTTTCCAAAGTGCAGCCCCCTCTCAAATTTTCGGCAATCTCAAGGCCCAAACCAGTCACATTTAGTCAATTAAACCTTGCCTACGGATAGATGACCTGCAAATTGTTCAAAATCTCAAGTGGAAGGATTAGCTCTACCTAGGCACTACTTGAACAACTAAGCTAAAATGACAAAAAATATGAAAACTAAGAGTTTTGCTCAATTGGCCCTAAACCTCAAATTTCGGTGTTTGACCACTTCCAACAAGTGTAATTAGGCATTTCTAATGATTCCACAAGGTCAAAACACTCAATTTGGAAGAATTTCAAAAAGTTAACTCTAAATCAACTATGTCATGGTTTAAAGACTAAATGAACAAAATGTGACTCTTAACACTAGGTTTGACTAACCTAAGACCCTAAGACTCAAAATATGATGCAACCTCACTCAAATGATGTTTAAAAACAATGTACAAACACTAATTCTATGAAAAATGCAAAAATGGCCCTAAGTGAGGAATCTAACCTAATATGCTCAAATTAGCTCTAAAATGGAAAAAGTGATCACTTTGACTAATGAAAATTAACAAAAAATAAGACACATCATGTATCTTTCAAAATTTTGGACTCCATTAATTTCTTATTTTCATACATATTGTTTATCATCATCATGTTTGTTAATGACTATATGTTAATCCAAATTCTTAATCAAATCTTGTCCATAAAAGTGGAAGGAACTAATCTCTCTTAGGTATTGATTTCTCTCTTTCATTTTTTTCTTTCTTTCTTAACTTATTGTCTTTTAATAAGGTATTGTTCGTCTTCTCTTTTGTTATGTCTGACTTATGAGAAGATTATTCTTTTACTGCCATTGATTTATGAGAATATGTAACCTTTATTTTTTCTGATGTGAAAGTCCAATAGTAATAATTATGTGAGTATTAATTAGGAATTAAACCTAAAACTTTCCACCTACCTTTACTATAGAGAAAAATGTTGTAAAAATTTAATTGTTTCATTTTTGAAATAATAACACATTGATTTTGGTAGTGAGATTTTATTTTGCATCAACTTTATTTCAATTTCAAAATTTAATTTAATATCGATAAGAAAACATAATACTTCCTCTACATGTGAAATTTGATGAATACTTGAATAACTCCTTGTGATTTTCTCTACTTATAAAACTTTTAGTATAAAAGGTTGTCTTCTTAGTTTCATTTTTGTCCCCTGGAATAACTGAAACCAATAATAGTATGCTTGAATCCACCTAACTTATGCTTGAATCAACTACTAAGGCTAAAAGACTTGGATGGTTGGTCCTTCAGATTTGGTATTTTGGTCTACAATATTATAATTGTTCAATTTATTTTCTTTCTCAACTATTTATAATTGTGCTTTCATTATAATATAATAAAGAAATCAACTCATATGAATATGGTTATTATGTAATACAATGAAAGTCAATCATAGTTCGTACTCATATCACAAATAATTAGAAAAAATTATAAATAATTCAAATATTTTAATTTCTTAGAATAGTTAACGTCATTCCTCCAAACATAAAGTAAAACTAACCTTAAATATCTAAAATATAGCAACCATGTTTAATCCTAAAAATTCTGGATTTATTAGTACACTTTTTTAACACACTCTATAATTAATTAATTAAATGATTTCAAAATAAATAAAAAATAAAAAAGAAACAATCCTTAAGGAAAAAAAATAGAACATACAGAAATCGGTAATTCTTAATAAATGAAAATCGATAACATAAATATGTTAAAAATATATGGTGTTTGGTGGAAGAAATGCGGTGGTGGAATTTCAACTAAGAGCCAATTCCAATTTATCTGTATATATTTAATACCATAATCGCAGTGCGATTAGTGTAAGAGCTTCTAGATTTTAACTCCACTTCTTCTTCCCCTATATGTATAAATACTTAGCAGAATCATTGGGCAGAGAGACAAAGATCACACATCCAAACATGACGACTTGTGTCAACCTCAAAATATGGCTTCTTAACTTGCTCACCTTGTCCACTGTTCTTTCCTTCTCCAATGGAAAACCAAGTACCAAGTTTCGAGTGAAAGCAGTTAATCTTGGTGGGTGGTTGGTGACAGAAGGTTGGATGAAACCTTCTCTCTTCGATGGCATTCCAAATAAAGATTTCTTGGTCGGTAAATACATAAACAATTGTCACAATTATCATACATATTTTCTCATGCTTATTTATATATGTGTTTAGCTGTCTTATTTCCATACAAAATTAAGTGTTTGTCTCAAATTTTGTAGGATGGAACTGGTGTTCAGTTCAAGTCTGTGACAACGGGCAAATATCTCTGTGCCGAGTCTGGAGGAGGAACAATCCTAGTTGCAAACCGCACAGTTGCTTCTGGTTGGGAAACATTTAGAGTGAGTGAACTATTTAAGGATTGTTATATTCATTCATTAACTAATTTCGTTAAAACATTATTTGAAGTTGCATTTTGATGATGATACCTGCTGTTATATTATGTATATACAGTTGTGGAGGATAAACGAGAACACTTTCAGATTGAGGGTGTTCAACAAACAGTTTGTGGGTTTAGATGGGGTTAAAGTCGTTGCTGTTTCTAACGATTCGATTGCTTCTGCGACATTTCATATTGTTAAGGAAAGTGAAAGTTCGAGTCGTGTTCGTCTCAAAGCATGCAATGGATACTTCCTGCAGGTGATTCTATGCGTTTCTATATGTTATGCTGGTTTTTTTAGATACACCATATAAAATTCTAAGAGTGTGAAACAATGTGTTAGAAGAAGGCACTTGAGGGAGCATGGTGATTTGGTGCAAAAATAGAAGATAGTTTATTTTTCTTCATATGTGTAGTATAAGAAATAAAGTTAAGGGTGAAAATTGTGGAATGGAGTTGCAGGCTAAGTCAGAGGAGGTAGTGACTGCTGATGTATCCAAGGTGAGTGCATGGGAAGATGATGACCCAACCATTTTTGTGATAACCATTGCTGCAAGGTTGCAAGGAGAATTCCAAGTCACAAATGGTTATGGCCCCACAAAAGCTCCCCAAGTTATGAAGGTAACATCATCAATATAAGAATTAGTTTCATAATTTTTTAAACATATTATTTTGAGAAGTTCATGCTGGTTCTATAGTAGCAGATAAAGTCTGCATGAAACTTTACCTGATAATAGAATGAATATTTTAAATAAATAAAATCATGTGTGAGGATTAAAAATGGAATAGATGGTTCTAAGAGTCGATTTTAAATTTAATTCAATTTTACATAATTGATTTATTTATAAGGTGAGATATGGAAGTGAAAGTGTCATAACTTGGGTCATCTCATTAATTCAATTTGAAAGTTTCATCTCATTAATTAACTTTCCCTGTTCACATGGATGGTCCAAACTTCACACACTGAGACTTGCAGAAATTAATCAGCAAGTGGATTTGATTTTCATGAGGTCCACTAGCAAATTTTTGTTTTTATCTATTTTTCTTCAAGATCATGATCATGTTTTCAAACCAATAGGATTGGAGTAGTAGTGGAAGACTTATTGTCACCATATATACAAAATATAATAACAGCAAACCCAAAATATGGTGCAGGTGGTAATAAGAATGATGTGGTGGTTTTGTGATTTTAGGACCATTGGAGCACATTTATTGTTGAAAATGACTTCAAATTCATGAGGAGTAAGGGATTAAATGGTGCCAGAATTCCAGTAGGGTGGTGGATAGCAAGTGATCCTGCTCCACCTTGGCCTTATGTGGGTGGTTCCTTGCACGCACTAGACAATGCCTTCTTCTGGGCACAGTAAGTCCAACTCAATTTCATGCCTTCTTTTATCACATCCACCACTTATTTTAATTAATAACAATGCAATCATATCACCCATTCCTAATCATGAAAACTGAATTATAATTGTTTTATACATATCGAGCTTTATCTAACTCACAACTTTTATCAAAATCTCTTCTCCAATATTTACTTTATTTATCTTGGAAATTCTATATCGACCAAAAATAAAGTGTATTTACAATATATACACAGGTAAACTTCACCTTTATCGATTTTGTAGGCTGAAATAAGCTTAAAAATCACTTCTTAATATAATATCAGAGTTATTCAAAGTCTATTATAACGAGATTTATTGTTTGTTGGGTTTATCATATCATCCGTTATCAGGTTGCCATTAGACCACCCACTATTATTTAGTGTCACGTTAGATATATGTTTTAACGTGATGAGCGTATTGGAGATCATCGACTAGAAATAAGACAAATTTATTGTATATAAATATATTAGTGGTTGTATAAACCTCATCTGAGAAGTATGGTTTTTAGGATCGAGTTAGACTTAGAGTTTACTTTTTATAGAACATATCTTTATATGTCACATGTATACATGTACCTATATATATTGGAATAAATTTATGTACAGGAAATATGGACTAAAAATTATCATTGATCTTCATGCTGCACCTGGTTCACAAAATGGCTTTCAGCATAGTGGTTCAAGAGATGGTTCTCTAGAATGGGGGACAACAGACGAAAGCATTAACCAAACAATTTATGTTATAGACTTTCTATCTGCAAGGTTCATAACTCTATATCCGAATTTATATTTCAGTATCACATTTTTTTTAATATGTTATTTCTTAATGATTAATATTCGTAAAACATCTTTCTTTCCAATATTGTACTTGAATCTTAAAAATGAAAAGCACTATTCAAACTAAAAATTCTATCTATAAATAATTCTACACATTTTAGGTACGCCAAAAATCCTAGCTTTTATGCAGTTGAGCTACTAAACGAGCCTCTCTCACCTGGTGTGACGATTGAGATGTTGAACAAGTATTACAAAGCTGGGTATGAAGCTGTTCGCAGACACTCATGCACAGCTTATGTGATACTCTCAAGTAGATTAGGACCCTCAGATTCAAAGGAACTATTTCCTCTTGCGAATGATATGATGCGATCTGTGATTGATGTTCATTACTACAACATCTTCGATGATGTATTTGAAAACATGAATGCCCAACAAAACATTGATTTCATCTACACCAATCGCTCATCGCAGTTGAACAATATCACAATCTCAAATGGAAATGTTCCTCTTATTTTTGTGGGTAAGTCTTCATATCACCCTCCATTCCAATGTGTATATGAATACCTTTCACCCACTATCCTTTAGAAATTTTTTTAAAATATAGTGTCTTCAGTATCATCAAAATATTTGATTTTCATCTAAGTATAGTTTTTTTAACAGCAAAAAAATATATTAAATAAGAGTATTTAAGATACTTCAACCTTATACATATAAGATAAACAAATTTGTCCTTAATACATATTCCAACAATTACATTGTCCAAAAAAAAAAAAACAACGGTACTTTAATATTTTTTTTTTCACACCCATACATTACTCCTTACTATCACTCTTTTTTAGTATACAAATTTTGTTGTGATCATTTTACTTTATAAAAGTTCTCATATGATAGTTAAATTATGTCAAATAACTCTTAAAACAAAGAGAACTCCTATTACTCAAACAACCTATTACAAAAATATTTATATTTGGAATATTTGGGTTATTACTTTCTTCTTTTTATCTCCAACTTATTAATTTAATTATTTTCTCTTTCATCTGTCAGTCACCGATCAAATCTCTCTTGAAAAGGAAATTATGTTGGAAGAGATTGAAAAATAAATGAGTAGATTAGTAACTTAGTAAAAAAAGCAATGTAAATTCTTTAATTCCAAAAATCAATCAAGAAAATACTTAAAAAACAATGTTAAACATTCAATGGAATAAAAACCTCAATCTAAAATACCTAATTATGATCCTTTTAAAACTTAACTAAGTCTTATTTAATTAACCATGACCACATGGCACTAGAATGCATTACTTGCATATAAAATTTTGTTTGAATTGTAAAATTACAACTTTTTATTGCTAATTCATGATTTAAAAGCTTTCTTTTTTTCAATTTTAGTTTTCAAGTTTTTAAAATGTACAATTGTGATCTGATTATCAACTTTTATACATGTTTATTGTTTAAAATTTTGAATACATTAAATAAAAAATAAATAAGTTATCATTTAATGTAAATTTGGATTCATTTTATTCTAGACTTTATAATTGCATATAATTTAATTTTAGACTAAATATTAATTCCAACTCAAGGTGAATGGGTTGCTGATTGGAGAGTTAAAAATGCTACAAAGGAGGACTTCCAAAGATTTTCTAAGGCCCAAATAGATGTTTATGGGCGAGCCACGTTCGGGTGGGCTTATTGGGCTCTCAAGAATGCCAACAAGTTCTGGAATTTAGAGTGGATGATCAATAATGGTTACGTTAAAATTTAGAAAGTTTTCTCTCTAGAGAAAAATAAGGGCCATTTACTTTATTTTGTTGCTCGTTTATATTTTTAAAATTATAAAATTATCATCGTCTTTAAATTTGTTTCCTGTTTTCAAATATTTATGTTTGAATAGAGAAAAATGAAAAAGTTATTTTTTGTGTTTTTTTGAATGTAAATGTCTACAAGCAGAAGAAAATTCAAAATAAAGTTGCAAATTTATAATTAAAAAGTTAAAATAAAATGTAAATAAACATACTTTAAATTCCTCGTAGGACCCCCTATTCACTTCTGTGCCATACTATATCCTTAGTTATCTCTCCGTAACAATTGTGATGACAATTAATGGAAAAATCATTTTGAGCATTAACGATAGATGTTATAATATCTTTTATTGAGTTTTATTATCAAATAGATTTCATTTAAAGTTTCTTTGATGATAGATTTTATTTTTATATTTTAATTAAACTTTTGTTACTCTCACAATTTAATTTTTAATGTTGTGAGAGTATAAAAAAAAATCTTGAGATGTTGGAAGTTCTTTTATAAGAACTATTTTCCGTGGTAGATATTGAATGTTGTTTTAGTGGGAGATCTTGTAAAAGTAAGGTCTTGTATCTAAGATCTCAATTGAAGATCTTGCACTAAAGATACTTTTATCATCTTTGATTTTAAATCTTGATTTATTAGTAAATCAATTGTGGATTGATATTGAGATTTCTTATTTGTATCCGTTACTTTTAGATACAAAACTTTATAATTAAAAAAAAAAACAATATATTGAAATCGAATATTTTTTGCTTTAAATTATTTACTTTCTTACATGTTTTTGTTGAAAAATAAATTAAATTTATTGAAGGTTAACTTTTCTTATTTGAATAAACTGATTTAATGTTCACTAAATATAAAAATGACACTTTTAGGGTGTAGACAAATAGAAAAAATAATTATTAGAAACTTTAATGAAATGTGTCGCCGTCATTAGTTGAAAAACTATATCAACTATAAATTAATAAATAGTTCTTGCATACATCAATGGATAAATAATCTCAGATAGATGATGACAATAGTTTATATCAACATTAACTAAGAAAAAAAAAACTCCTATTTGTATCAATTATAAAATAGTTTCATTAATACAGATAAAAAGAAACCCTAAATTTATCAGAAAAATAATCCTATCAATATTAGTTGACAAAACTTTGATGATTAGATGAAAAATAACTATATATGACTTATGTTTTATCAATGGTGCTTAAAGAAATTACGACTAACATAAACTATAAATATTATTTATTGACATAATTATTGTGTTTGACGTAATGCAGATATGTCCAAGTAGGTAAAAATTCGTGGGTCATCACGGGTTCGGGCCAGGTTAGATTGGGTTAAATTTTTTTTTTTTATAAATTTCAGTACATATTAATTTTTTGTTCGGTCTACTAAGAACTCGGCTCATCTGGATTGAATTTGTAGTGAGCCGAGTTGGCTCACCCGGGTTGAACATATGGTGAGTCAGATTGACTCACTAACCCACTCGGAGATAAATGCTTACACAATTTTTTATATTTGAATTGGGTTGAACTATTTTTTTTAGCCAACATATTGGGTTGGCAAATGCAAATCTAATACTTTTGTGATTTTGGTTTGTATTTCGAGTTGAACATTATTTTGGATTGTATATGGATTGTATTGAAGTTTATTTAGATTTTAATCACAATTATAATTTAGTTTTTTGTAAGACTAAAGAAAAAATAATTATATATATATATATATATATATATATATATATATTAAGTGAGCTAGTGAGTCAACCTGTTTAACCCACCAACCCGTGGTGGGTCGGGCCAGATTCGAATTTTTTTGGCTCACTAATAGTTGACCCATTTTGACAACTGTAACATAACGTAAGATCATTGTTAATGTTGACAAGTAAAAATAATCTGAACTATAACCATCAAAATATAACCACAATTAACTTTAACCTTAAAGAAATGTGATCAATACTAATGGAAGAAAACATATAATAATGTCTTAATGTTACATTGTTAAGCATATATTATCCAACGAAAATATTTACGAAAAAGTTATTGCTGAAAGGTGGTTCTAAAAGGAGGATGAATAGAACATGCAGATATTTTATACATTTTGTACAAATATCGAATAATCAAAGTAAGAGTAATATATAGCATACATAAAATTTATACTATTTCACCCTCAATGTAAGGGTTACATCCAATCTCTTAAGCAATGTGCTTAGGATATTCCACTAATCAAATATTCCAATTTAATTGCAATAAGAGTATCAACCTCTTCAGGTATCAGGAATATAAACCTCTCCAAATATCACTTGTTTCAACCTCTCCAAGTACCACTTGTATTAACCTCTCCAAGTATTACTTGTTCCAGCTCACTAGTGCAAGGATGAGATTATGCCGCAATTATTTTACCCTTTTGGCTTTTATTTTACACCCAAGACATATGTTGGCGAGGTAAAAAAAGGATATGTTTATGCCTCGGTTATTAACCGAGGCATATGCGAGGGTTACTGCCTTGGTTCTAGAGGGAACCGAGGCCTAATGTGCATCACAAATTTAAAAAAAAAAAGAGTACTTTCTGACCCAATAACAACATGACACGTAGCCATGATCCTTGTACACACACTTGCACCAACCATAGTGTGTCATATCATCATCTTCAACCTTCTCCCAAATCAGAAACCCTAGCCACCATGCAAACCCTAAATGCCGCCAATGTGTCGTCACCACCATCTTCGACCACCGCAACACGCCAGAACAACTTCACGACGCCTTCATTCATCTCGTAGGCGATGCAGAATAGCCTATCTTCACCACCATATATGAACGAAAAATGTGAAACCACCCACTACTAAACCAACGTGAGCCAAATCGCGACTTCAACACACATATCGATGTTTGAAACCCATAGGAGGGTTTTACGATTAGAAAAAGGAGAAGCACATACCTACATGCGGGATTGAACGACGACAATGGAGGCGACTTCACAACATATGTGAAGACAGTAATGGAGGAGGCACGCGTGACGGAGGAGACTCGCTCAACGATGGACTGGTGGTGGAGAGACGAAACTGCAGTTGCGTGGAAGAAGGAACCTTTGCGTTCTACAACAATGGCGTTCAAAAATGGAAGAAAGAAAAATGGCCGCTACTTCACGCAAAGAAGATGAACAATAGCTCAATTTCTTTTAAACCCTAAGAAGGCTTATTGCCTCGTTTGATTTTAAACCGAGGCACAAACATCTATTTACTTGGGTTAGATGAGACCCAAGGCATATTCCACTTGAAAAGCAATCAAATATATCTCGATTAAAATAGACCCGAGGCATAAACATCTATTTGCCTCGGTTAGATATGACCCAAGGCATACAAGTTTGCCACCAATTTAAAAACATCAAAGCATCGGGAAAAATAAAAATTTTAGGAGGTTTATGCCTTGGTTCTAAGTACAACCGAGGCATAAAAGTTCGAAAAAATTACATAAGTGTCATCGCGTCTTCATATGCCTTGTTTGTAGGTGAACTGAGGCATATATGACGCTGTAAAAAACCCATTATGCATTATCACGAGTATCAACCTCTCTAGCTTATACAATTACAAACCTCTTCAAGTATCCTTCTCAATCTCCTTTGAGATTAAGAACTCTCAATTGAATAAATTAAAGTCACTCTCAAAGTAAGAGAATACAATCAAAGCTCACAGGGTAAACTTCATAATGTAAAGAATATTATAATGGTAAATTATACTCCCACTCACAACTAATAGAATTTGACTCTATAGACTTAATGCCTATTCTTGAATCTTCTTGATCACTTTGTATTTTGTTTGTGTGTGTTCTCTCTTTTTCAACAACATTCTTTTCTTCATCTAGGTCTTGATATTTATTTACATTAAAAAATATGATCGTTGATGTATTTTCATCTTTGCATATTTTCTCTTTACATCAATATTTTAATCTTGCGTTGTATAAGAAAAATTTTCATATAACTTTCAAAGTATTTATTTCTTCGAATCATCCATTCTTTCCTTTCTTGTATTTCTCCTTCAATTTAAATTTCTTCAATTTTCTAATCCATATTATTATTTTTGAATATAATTTTCATAATATTCTTTATAGATATTTATATATTTTATAATTCTTTTTTCTTAATATCATTAGAATATTTGTTTGTTAGTAATCAATATATTTTATGCAATCTTCAATTCTTATATATATATATATATATATATATATATATATATATATATATATGGGATGTCAACGTGTGGGTAGGGTACAAGATAGGGTACAGGGTAGGATATAGGTAGTAGCTCCCCCGTACCTTACTTGTTGGATAAATATATGTTACGTACCCATACCCATATCCGTCGGATATCCTTTATGCAGGTACCCACATAATTTTTTAATATCCATGGGTACTCGCGAGTATTTACAAAAAAATAAAAATAATATTTAACAACATACTTTAATCGTGAATTCAAATAAAATACAATACATAACATTCATAAATTTTAAACAAATTTCAAATAACTCATTTAAATAGTATTGAATGACAATTTACAAAGAAATGATTTTTTTTAAAACTAATTGATAAAAAAATAACTCATTCAAAATCAATATGTTAATATTTTAATCATGTTTTTTTTTTATTTAAATTAGAGTATAGCAGGTATCGGTATCCATGGGTACGGATGCTATGATATCCGTACCTGCCCCGTTACCCGTAGTATTCATTTACAATATCTATTTCCTACCCGTTGTAGGTTTTATCCGCGGATACCCATGGGTACGGATGTTTTTGACATCCGTAATATATATATATATATATATATTTTTTTTTTTTATATTTTATATATATATATATATATATATATATATATATATATATATATATATATTCAATTAGCGTAGATAATATTTATACAATCTTTTTCACTAATGTTGTGTTTGGATTGGAGTGTGGATTTGGGAGAGTGGATTTGCATTGATTTGAGTTAATTTGTTGGTAAAGATGAGGTTGTTTGGATTAAGGGAAAAATGATATAATTTGAGTGGAAAGTTTATGAAAATTTGTGTATGATGTGATTGATAAAATTTAATAAATTATATTCAATAGCGTAAATTGAATGATTACCATTTTATCCTTCAATGTAAATAGAAGAAATGATATTAAAATAAAATTAAAACTGTTATTTAAAATTAGAAAAATATAATTTGTTGATATTATCATTAATAAATTAAAATAAATTAGTATTATTCTCAATGATAACTTGAAATAATTTGTAATATAGACTATTTAATTTATATATCAACATTTATTTAAATTTATTTTATTTTATCTAATTAATTCATTTACAAAAGATATTTATTTGAATATTATTATTATTATATAATACTAATTATTATTGTTATTAATATTTAAAAAATAGTAATTAAATATATATATATATATATGCATATTTATTATAATATATATATATATATATATATATATATATATATATATATATATATATTTTATTTTTATATATATGGACAATGAAGAAATTTTAATGTGATGAGTTGTCTTTTCCTACATTTCTCTGCATTTTAGAGAGTACTAAAATCTGCTACTTCAATCATCTAGCCAGTATGTTTGGTCTTAACAAATTTAACTCATTTTTTGTGAAGCTTTTTGCTTTGTCTCATTTGATTAACTTTTGGCTTGACTTGTCTAATCTTCACTTTTTTAGACTTATGTCATAAGATCTTCACAATTATATTTTTAATGAAACTCGTTTCAACTTTTGAGCACACTTGAGATAAAATATAATCACAACTTATGATTGACATATTTTAGATATTGTCTTAGTCTAGTCTGATTCGGTCTTTGCATGAGTATATTTGTAAGGCCCAATTATTTTTCTGCCCTTATTTTTAAGGGCTGCTCCAAATCAGTTGGGCTTAGTGCTGGCCCATGGGGTGTCCAAAGTCCCTAAGGCAGCCTAAACCCCTTCATTTATGCCATTTTGCAAAATCAGTACTTTGCTTACCCTCTCGTGCCTCTCAATAGAAGCTCTGCTAGGGTTTGGTTCCTAGTCCTCTTCAAGTTAGCTCAACCCCTACTCTACTCCACGTAAGTTATTCTTAAGCCCATACTCTTTCTCCTTCAGCTGGATTTTCGTAGTTCCTATTAGAGGTTCATAGTAGTAACCTCGTTTTCATTTTGTGTCACTGTTCGTAGCTCTTAAATCTGCTCTTGAAGCTATTGTATCCATGGGCTTAGGTGTTGAAGTCTTGTACTAGCTCTTTCCAGGTAAGGGAAGCTAGGGTACTGGTTATTCTTCGATTTTATGCTGGCTATAGTCTTGTTTCAAGATATTGTGGCTTATCTAATGTTGTGCTTGCTTGAGAAATCCAAAAACTCTGTTTTGTTGTGAATATTTTTGTGTTGGCTGCGTGAATAGTGGAGGAGATATGATATTCTCGCCCAAGCGAGTGGGTCTCGCCTAAGCGAGAGTATCAGAAACCCCTCCTAGGTGTTGCGCGAGCTGTCGCTCAAGCGACAAGCTCCAGTCTTGAGCGAGAAGCCATCTCGCTCAGGCGAGGAGGTCTCGCCTAAGCGAGAGAACGCGACAACACTATTGTTCCCCTTTTTGAGCTCTCGCCTAGGCAAAAGGAGCTCGTCTGAGTGAGAGAACCCTCTCGCCTGAGCGAGAGAACCCTCTCGCCTGAGCGAGGCCTTTCAGCCTGAGTGAGGTCTGGGCGAGAATGTGCCAGGACCTATTTTCTTCTTTGTCCTTGGGTGTTTGCCACTTGTTTTGATTACATTACTATGCTAAAACATGAATTGAGTGGATATGTATGAGTGAAATGGTTTATGGGTTATAATTGGTAAGTTTGACATGATTTTGGCATGTGACATGTATGGGATGGTTGGTTATAAAAGTGACATGGGATTGGCATGAACAATGATTTTATATTGGTTGATGGAACATGATGTTGGTGTGGTCAGGACATAATTCTACAATAGTTTCGTGGTGGTGCCTCATTAGTTAGGACGTAATTCCATGATGGTTGCGTGATGGTGCCTCATGGTTACGTAATTCCATGACCCTTGTTAGTAGGAGCTCATGGTGGTGCCTCATACTTAGAACGTAATTCCACGAAGTTGTGGTGGTGCCTCATTATATAATTTAGTAAGGATTCAAGGTAAGGATTGCATCCTAACACTCTAAAGAGTCAGTTAGTCTCACGTAGAGCGTACTGAATCAAGTGGTGAGAGTAGCAAGAGGCCTTAGATCTTTTACGGCTAACCTTTTGAGTGGTACGATGAAACCCATTAGTAATTCGCTCTATAGAGCAGTGGAGGCTACCACAAGTGCAAGCGTCCGGTGAATCCCACTAATTATATGTATTCAGATAAGTTGTGTCTTGAGTCTTAGTGTATTGTTTGTGAGTCATCACATGATTGGTTGAGGCATGTATCTTTGATTATGAAAATGTATGCAATCGTATGATAAAATGTTTTCCTACTCTAGCTCACCCTTTCTGCTTGTTGTATCATTTGTATGTGTGGTTTTCTCTTTTTGCGATGATCATAAATTTATTGATGGGAGTAGATGTGAGAACTCCTCGTGGTCGTCAGGATGATGGAGACTCTGCTGCTTAGCTTTGGGTTGGATTCCGCTATCCAATTTTCTTTTAGGGTTGTAGCCCATGTATTTGTCTGCCCCTTGGGCAATTATTTTGAATATTGTCGATCCTTTTACTTTGTTTTGTGTTGGTATCATGGTGTGTCTTAGTATTTCATTTTAAGTACCTTGGATATTTGTAAGGAGTAACGTTATACTCTACGACTTTGCTTCTTATATGATTATGTGTAATGTTTTCATTTAATTGTATTATTACTTAAATGGGACGTTACAATATTCCACAAATTTCTTTAGTTAATCTGGGACTTAGATACTTGAATTATTCTATATTGTATTTTCAATTTTTTATAGATTTTCCAATCATCGAAACTTACTTTAATAAAGTCCTTATCTAATGGAATTTTGTAGCATCTAGTTCTAACAAAAATTATGAAACCGAAAATTATAAAAAAATTACCTTTATTGATAAGGAAACTAATATTTAGTAATTTAAAAATTAAGAAGCAAACACTTGTTAGGAATTTAAGTATGAGTTGAAAGTCATAAATAAAAAAAATGAAAAAGTTTGGTAATATAGGAGGAAAAACGACCCACAAACACAATTTTAAGATTTCTAGGAAGTGGTATCATTATCTCTTATATGGTTTACTCATGATTCATTGGTTTCAAATCTTCTTAGTTCATTCCTTGGAAAAGTCTTAATATTAGTAGTCAAAAATTTATCTTGGTGACTGACTCATCAAATAGAGGCAAACATGTCTCTTTATGGTAAAATTCAATGATAGTTAGGATTAGGGAAATTGAGTTAGGATGATTAGTTTTTCATCATTAGATAAACACTAATGGTAAAACCCAAATCACGCTTAAGGAAATGATAATTCAAAATTGAAATATGAGTTAAAAGTTTCACATTAAATAAAAATGAGAAAGTTAATTAACATAAAAGAAAAAAAAAACAGAACACATTGTCCTTAAAATTTTGTCAACCAATAATAGCCCTTGAATATAATTGATACTAATTCTAAGGTTTTTGGTTCTTAACTTTAAGTGAAAATTGGAGTTAGTCTTTCCTTGAAACTTTGGCCCAATTTAGTACCCAACTTTAGAAATTGAGGATTTAGCATTTTAACCAAATTTTGTTAAGTTTATTTGATGTTTCAAATGCATTTCATGATAGCATTTGAGTTGTTTACACCATTTGACACATTTTTGTTTCAATGTTAGCTGAGAAATGTGTTTGAAATGTTAAATAAACTTAACAAAAATTGGTTAAAGAGACTAAATTCACGCATTTCTAAAGATGGAAGACTAAATTGTTTCACAGTTTCAAAGAGAGACTAATTCCAATTTTTACTCAAAGTTAAGGTACTAAAAACATATTTATCCCTTAATTCGAATAAGACATAATATCTTGCCATTAACATATATTCTCAGAACCTACCATCATTTTCTTCTTTATTAGATCTTGAGTCAAAATCCAATTCCTTAGAAATTGATTTCATGACCTCCGAAAAATGTTTAGTGTTGAACTTATTAAAAGGGGAGTCAAAGACATTTAGAAATTCCAAATAAGGACAATTCAGACCGCAACAAATTGAATGAAAGTTTGAGCTATGTAACAATAAAATTTTATAATGACACTATCAATAATTCAAGTCGTCAACATACATAACCACTTAGATAATATTTTACTACTTATTCATACCAAGTCATAAAACTAAACAACAAAATACACTAAATAAAATACAACACAACACAATATATAAAAAAATATTGTATGTGTGTGCTCGTGACAATATAAATAACACAAAACATATTAAATATCTATCTATATCTATATTTATATATATCCATGGCATAAAATTAAAAAAATATTTAAAGAATTGTCATAACGTTGTCATTGTGTTTATTTCTTATACTCTCAATCTCAAATACAATTGTCATCCAATTCATGCGAAGTAGAAAACTCCTTCCATCCATTCCAAAACATGTTGGACTTTCTTGGCTTTCTACTATTGTACACACATAACATAGAGGAAGAGAAGAAATAGAACAACCGAAATTGTCTAATAGTAGAACAATATGTAATGCAAATAATAGAGTGTACATATAACATAATTTCAAATGTTCTAAGAAATTTTAAAGGACAACAACATACTTATGAACAAAGCATGTATGTTGTGTTTGCTTATAGGAATTTACTATTTAAGAGGATGAATGAGAATGGTTGAAACCTGTTTGCTTTGAGGGATTAACGGTGATTTGTACTGATAGATTTGAGGATGAATGAAATATTCTCATCCTTACATGGATGAAAATATGAGGAGAGAAAGATAGTTCAGCACATACGCATTTACCTAAATACCCGTAAGTTGTTTTTTTTAAATTTCTACTTAACAATAAATAATATTAATAACATTGATAGTATAATAATAATATTAAATAATAATAATAATAATAACACTAAAACAATAACTAATAATAATTATTATTATTATATTATAGATATCCAAAAACCCCTCATGGAAAGATGGAATCAACAACCATATATGAAGACAATAGTGTATTGTTCAATTGAAAGGATGATATAGATATCCAAAAATTCGTTCATCTGAAAATATGACAAGTCTATTTGTAAAGTTTTTGCCAAGAAAAACTTTTGAGCAAATGACTCACAAATTCGAACTCTGTCACCTTAATGATGTAAATTTATATGAGGGGGAGAAATAGAATATGTGATGAACAATATTGTATTAAAGAATACAGAATGTTGTACTCTTTTTCCTTCAATAGGTTTTTTTATCCCAAAGGGTTTTTCCTAGTAAGGTTTTAACGAAGCACATTCTTTATCAATGGACACTCAAGGGGGAGTGTTATGAATTAATGATTGTCCATTGATTTGATACATTTACTCATATGATTCATTACTCTTTATTGTAAATATTTGTATTAACTAAGTTGATTTGTTTCCTTTATGGATTACATATTGTATCTGTATTGGAAGTCTGGGTACATCCCATTAGTTAGGTACAATAGGGAAGTTTGGGAGGGATATACTCGGTCACGGGCACGACAGGAAAAGGTGAGGCACAGTCAGTAAAAGAAGGTTAGAGTGGTGTGGTCAGAGGCATATGTCTCGACCCAGGAGCCGTAAACATCACGGCCCAATGGCTAGACACATTTGAGGCA
>Ga0214544_1000807_pt1 | contig 60944 bp, 30 predicted proteins | sample CNSS3metaG_FD_160074 | JGI IMG/M metagenome (GOLD analysis project Ga0214544, IMG submission 160074) | Root nodule microbial communities from cowpea collected in UCLA plant growth center, Los Angeles, California, USA - CNSS3 | ecosystem: Host-associated > Plants > Roots > Nodule | place: USA... | reverse complement strand
TTCAAAACTGAAGCAGTAAATAGGCCATATGAAGAGTCTCTAAAACTTAAGCAGAGTAATGATTAAAAATTAGTGCTTAAGTAACATGTGGTATTAGGAATTGAATGAGAACCACATATTCTAACAAATTACTCTCTTGATCTTTATTTTTGTCAAAAAAATGTAAAATTGGTTATCGATTATTTTTGTCCCAGACTGAAAAACCAATTTAACATTTCTTATAAAAAAATAAATACTAAAAGTGAAATTTAGTCTGTTATTTATTATACTAGTATTCTTACCCGTGCAACGCACGGATATCGAATTTTAAAATTAAAAATTATAGTATATTTATTTTGTTCTATATTTATTAAAATTATAGTATATTTCATGGTAAAATTATTAAAGTATAATTAAATTTAATATAAATTTTATTTTATAAAATTCAATAATAATATTTTAATCGATTTTATGATAAAAATGTATTTAAATTATTTTTATATATCTTTAATATTTTAAATAATATATTAAGATTTAGTTAATTAAAATTAAGAAATTTAATTTAATTTTAAATGATATATTGAGTAAAAAATGTAGAAAAATATAATAGTTAATTCTTTAATAATAAAAATGATGGACGATATAAAGAGTTAATAAAGATACAAACGTTAAACGATACAAAAAATGTGAAGAGTAAACGATATAAAGCTACAAATGATAGATCGTGGTGCATATATATATATAATGTTTAATTAGTCAGATACTACTCACTCTCTTCAAGTATGTCAGGTTGGTACTCGCTGTTAAAAATGTGTCAATCGAGTTCCAACTTTTGAAAAAATGTCTCAATTAGGTTCCTTTCACTCTTGTAAAGATCGATACCATTAATGACGTTAATACTTTTTTTCTCAAAGGGGCCTAATTGACACATTTTTAAAAGCGGGTATCAAACTGACATATCCAAACAAAAGTGAGTATTATCCGACTAATTACACCTAAATATAAATAGTAGATTCTTTAAAGATACAAATGTTAGACTGCAAACAAAATATAAATAGTAAACAACCAAAACTTACAAAATGTAGACTATGTAGACAAATATAAATAGTACACTATGCAAAAATACAAAGGTTAGACTCTGGTAGACTCCTCTATTGAAGTCCTTTTTTCACAATTTTTTTGAATTTTGAATTTCAAATTTTAACTTTGCTCCCATATTTTATACCTTTTAAAATTTAAAATTTAAATTCAAACTTTATTACTATATATTTTGAATTTCAAATTTGACAATATATATCTTAATTTAGAAAAAAAAATATTGAAATCGAGATCATTAGTGATTTTTATATCTTTAAAAATTTTAAGAATGTATAATTTTAACTTGTAATGATATACCAATGTCTATGTTATAAAAATTATTTTTTAAATTATTATTTAAGTTTGTGTAAAACATCAAAAATATGTAAAAATTATTTAAAAATATTTAAAAATTCATATTTAAATTTTACAATTATTTAATTATTTTTACTATTGTTATTATCATATTAAGACTAATATATTAATATATTATTATATTATTAAGAACCACGAAGCTTTTGTTCCTAAATATTATATTACTTGTTTATTTTCTATATCATATTTTTAACTTTTATTATTTTTAATTGTGAATATTAATGTATTTTCATTAAATTTTTTCAATTTATCATTTTTTAGATTTTGATAATATATTAAATACGAACTTGAAAATTGTTTAGAGACATTATAAGAATATATTAAAAAACTTACATTATTTCACAATTTTTTTTTTGAATGTCATAATTCAAATTTTATTAATATATTTTTGGTTTAATTAGTCAAAGAGTACCCACTTTCATTCGAAAGCTTCAGTTTGATAATCGTTTTTAGAGAAAATGTTACTGTATATATTTCGAATCCCAATTTTCGAATCTTAATCTTGCAATAATATTGAAATTGAAATAGTTAATTATTTCCATATCTTTAAAAGTTTAAAAAATTTATAATTTTTATTTTTTACCTTATATTTTAATTATATTAATATTATTATATTTTATATTTACATTATTACATATTATTATATTTTATAATATATTATTATATCATTATGGATCATCAATTTTTTTAATATTTGAATTTATATATTTTTATCAATAATATTAAAGTATTTATTACAAAAATTAACTTTTTGTATATATTTTTCATTTTAAATGTTAAATTTAAATTTTGTTATCACATTCTTTTTCTTTTACTGTCTATTACGTTTTCAAATTTGAATCCAAAATTTATTAATATTATTATATGTATTATGATTAATTTTTCACAACTTCAAACCAAAGAACGATTTTATTTTCAATGAATTAATTTTGAATTTTATTCTAAAAACACACGGAAGGAATATATTACCTAATATTATCTGCTGCTTGATGTTTAAAAAAATCAACTATAAGAAAAGTTCGGTTTCGAAGGATATTAAATGAAAAAAAAAATCCCAATGTAAATTCAATGTAATTTAATATTATATAAAAATATATAATGATAATATTACATTAATTCTACATAAATATAAATTTATTCTTAAATTAATATTTAAATTTAATCATAAATTGATATAAAGTTAAGAATACAACCATAATCAGTAATATTAGATCAATCAATTTTCAAATACATTAATAGAAGAAGATTTTGGTTTTCAATGCAATATTTTAAAATCATAATTGATATAAAGTTAAGAATACAACCGTAATAAGTAATATTAGATCAATCGATTTTCAAGCACATTATTAGAAGAAGATTTTGCATTTTGTATTAATCATTAACGATAAATAAAAAAGCAGATAACATCTCCAAAAAAACAACATGATGATATAAAAATTTTATATTTTTTATATACTTAAAATTGATAAATAATATTTTTTGTGAATGTCTTAAACTTTAATTATATGTTTGATTGATACTTCATGATTCATTGAGTCCCACAAATCATGATTGTTGTTGTTCATAATAAATAGAGTCATAATTCAAAATACAAAATTCTTGGAAGACGAATAGATTTCCATTTATTCTTTATATTTTTGACATTTATATTGGAAGACATAAGTGTTGATTGATAAAGTTTATTCAATAAGCTACATTAAAATTTAAGAAGATTTTTGAAACCTGTATAAAGCTTTCTTCAAAAGGTAGATAGATTTTTAAAATATTTTCCATTTAAAATTTTAATACAATAAATTCATATATAACATTGCAATGAGAAACACAAAAAGTTGTTGGTTTCTAATATTTAATGTTATTTAATGACGAAGACATTCATATTTGAGAAGTTGTAAAAATATATCTTGGAAGTAGGGTTGGAAAAATGTGAAAAGTTCTTTGAGAGGTTGAAAAAATATACCTTGGAAGTAGTGTTGGAAAAATTGGAAAATTATTTTAATTCTTCTTAATATCTTTATATTTTTGGAAGATGAAAAGTAGATTTTGAAAAATATAAATATATTTTTCAGTAAGCTAGGTAAAATAAACATTCTTAATTTTTAATTTGATAATTAAATATATTTAAGGTAACTAATTTTATTTGCATTTATTAACATTGTCATTGATTATTAAGACACTATTAACTGATTGGATTTTAAGAAAAGTGTAATATGTAATGAGTATTTTTAGAATAAATTAATAAAATACATAATTTTTTTGTAGAAGATGAGAAAATATTAATACTTATATAAAAATATTTGTTAATTATAAATCTTTCTTCTTCTTTGAACTTTTTAAAAGTCTATGTTATCATTAATGAGACAAATTCATAGAGTGAGAAATTTATTTTAATTTTGTTTGTTCAAAATTTTAAAAACTTGGATTATGCCTTTATAATTTGTATTTATTATAAAAATAAAATGCAGTTTATGTTTTGCATTTACCTCACTATAAAAATTCTGAAATAGTAAATATTATCTTATTAAATAAGATTTAATATTAGATTTTAAAATATTCACTCTCGATGCTACAAAACATTTCAGTCGTGTAATATTAGTAAATTTCACACAAAATCCTAATTAATTTATTATATTACAATTTTTAATTAGATTTATTTATAAAAAATAGCTACCTTCTCCAAGAAACTTTGTAAAAGTTTCTAAAGTTGTTATTTTGTAATATTTACTTCAAAATATTAATTATGAAGACCACTAATTATGTATTTTTTGGGACAATGCACATTAGAACTCAAAACAATATTGTTAGTTTTGCAATTGTATATAATTATATATTAGATTAGATACTATTAGAAATTTTGGTCATTCAAAATGACTTTTACTCTATGGGAAGGTGAGAAGAGTTTTTGGAGCCAGTATAAAACTTTTTCAAGAAGGTATGTAGATCTTTTAAAAAAATTTCCATTTATAATTATAATACAATAAATTCAAATATAACATTGTATTGAGATACTAAAATTGGTTTTTTCATAATTAATGCTAATTAATTATAAAGATGTGTTGGAAGAACCAAAATTTTATCTTGAAAGTAGTGTTGAAAGGAACTGAAAAGTTGTTTTTATTCTCCTCAACATCTTTTAATTTTTTGAAGATGAAAACTATTTTTTGAAAAGTATAAAAAACATATCCAGTAAGCCAAATAAAAAAAACAAAAGTCTTAATTTTTAATTTAGTAAATAAATGTATTTAAAGTAAATAATTTTATTTGCATTTTTTATTATTATTTCAAATTTTAAATCCAAACATTATTATTTAATATGTTAAAAGAGATTTCTCACTGAATTAAAAAATAGATAACATCTTCGTTTCTAATAAACTAATTTTGAAATTTAGTTTCAAAAAACATTTTATAATGCATTATAACATATATTTGAACATGTGTTGTATATATTTGAATATTTCAATTCAATATATATATATATGCACACTTATTTAATGAAAAATAAATTTATTAATAAATGTGTGCAATCAGGTTTTTAACTTTTATTATTTATTTATTGACAAATTTATAAAGTCTAAAGTAAATGTATTTCTTATATATTATATATAATAAATATTATTTATTTATTTGGTTATTTATTCTTCGTTATTTTTCTTTTTATCTTTGTTCTTTATTATAATTTAATTGTTGTTTACTATTCACTATTTATTCATTTATTTATAATATTTATGTTTAATAATGGTTAAACTTACAACTCAAAAGAATATTATTAGCTTTGCAATTGTATATAATATTATGTATTATATATTAGATTAGATACAATTAGATATTTGATAATTAAAAATGACTTTTACTTAATGGAAGGTGAGAAGATTTTTGAAACCAGTGTAAAACTTTTTCAAGAAAGTAGGTAGATTTTTTAAAGTATTTTTCATTGAAAATTATAATACAATAAATTCAAATATAACATTGTATTGAAACACACAAAACCTCTTTGGTTTCTTCATAATTAATGCTAATTAATGACAAAAAGACATTAGAAGAGACCAAAGTTTACATTGGAGGTAGTGTTGGAAGAAATTGAAAAGTTATTTTTATTCTTCTCAACATCTTTTAGTTTTGGAGGATGAAAAGTAAGATTTGAAACTAAAAAGTAGTGTTGGAAGAAACTGAAAAGTTATTTTTATTCTTCTCAACATCTTTTAATTTTTGAATAATGAAAAGTAAGATTTGAAAAGTATATAAACTTCTTCAGTAAGCTAGGTAAAATAAAAATAAAAGTCTTAATTTTTAATTAGGTAAATAAATAACTTTAAAGTAAATAATTTTATTTTCATTTATTATTATTATTAATTAATTAATAAGAAATTATTAATTGATCATATTCAAAAAAATATGTCCTATTTAATGATTATTCTTAAAACAAAAATTATAAAATACCTAATTTTGTGTATAGAAAGGAGAAACTATTATTATTTATATAAAAATATTTGATAATTACAAACTGAGTCATTGTTTATTTCTTTTAATTTTAAATTATAAATCTTGTTTTTACTATGAAATTTTTAGAATGTGTGTTATGGATTTAACCTATTAAACTTTAAGAAATATTTATTGGAGCATGAGCTTTATTTTAAGTTTGTTTGTTAAAAAATTTAGAAAATTTGGATTCTACCTTTATGATTTGCATTTATTTTAAAAATGAATTGTAGTTTATAATTTTCATTTATTTCACTATTATAATTCTCAAATAGTAAATATTATCTTATAAAATAACATTAAAATTATATTTGAAATTATTCACTCTCAATGCTGCAAAACATTTTAGTAAATATCGTGTAATATTTGTAAATTTCACACCAAATCTTAATAAATTTGTTTTATTACAATTTTTAATTTAATTTATTCTAAAAAAATTAGTTACCTTCTCCAAGAAACTTTGGATTTAAAAAATATATTAATTACCTTCTCGAAGAAACTTTGTAAAGATTTTTAAAGTGTCCTGGTATGATACTTACTGCTTCAAAACATTAATTATGCAGAGCACCAATTATGTTTTTTTTTTTGGACATGGCACTCCCTCACTAATTAAATGAATGTTGTATCTTCCCATGCAGACCTTCTCCAACATGTCATTTCCAACCTCTGTCAAACATAAATGTTCTACCCAAAGATTAATTTTTCTGCATTAGTTTGTGTGCTCTTTTATTCTTAGGAATTGCATAAATGTCTCGAGCACAACTTTGCATCTTCAACAAACATCTTTTGGCCCCCTTATTCTTCTCAAACACCCACCATATTCATCCTTCCAAAAAACATTGCAGGTCTGTTATGTGAAGAATAAAATTTGGAAGAAAAAGACAAAAAAATAGAATGAAGTTTTAAAACTGAAAAATTGTTACTGACTATTATCAATATATTAAATTCATTTAATATTATATATAAAATAATTTCATAAGATAAAATAGTTAAATATAAAAAATATATGTTGATAATATTCAAAAATGCAGCTTTGAAGTATGTTACTACACTTTGTTAATTAAAGAAAAAAATAAATGAAGTTTTAAAAACGAAAGATTGTTAGTCAACTCTGTGAATAACAAAATAAGAGATTTTTAAAAGATAACTGTTGATTAAACATGTTTAAAAAATCTAAATCATCTCGCAGATAACTATTGATTCAACTGGTTTCACCTTTCTTATGTTGCTCAATGAGTTCATTGAACTATTTTGCCCAAAATCTTGATGGATGTCCTTGCCTCTCAATTAGTTAATGAATTTGACAGAGAAAAACTTGATCCAACTGTTAAATACTACAAAGAAAATGAGTTAGATATTACATAGGGTAGAAGAAGAAAAAATCGGACAGAAGAAGAAGAACATTGACCTTTTTTAGTGTTCTTCAATTAGTTAATGAATGACAAAGAAAAAGATGGGTCCAACAAAAGAATAATACAAAGAAACATAGTTAGATACGTAGAAGAGAAAACATTGGATAGAAGAAGAAAAACATAGACATTTTTCGCATTCTTCAATAATTTCATAAATCTCACAAAAAGAACCTTGATCTAATAGACAAATACTGCAAAAAAAAAATAGTTACATATGATAGAAGAACAAAGAATCGAAGAGAAGAACAAAATTTTTTACCTTTTGGGTGTTTTCAATGTGTTTAAGAATCTGACTGGAAAACATTCATCAAAAATAGAAATGCTACAAAGAAAGGTAGTGAAATATGATAGAAGAACTAAAAATATGAGAGAAGACAAAAAATTATTACCTTTTTTATGTTATTTTTCACAGTGTTCATGAATTTCACAAGAAAACATTAATCCAAAAGAAAAATACTACAAAGAAAAGTAGTTACATATGGTAGAAGAACAAAAAAATCACAAAGAAGAAGAAAAGTTGTTACCTTTTTGGTGTTCTTCACCGTGTTCATGAATCTCACAAGAAAACATTCATCCAGCAGAGAAGAAATACAAGAAAAGTGTTTAAATATGGTAGAAGAACAAAAATCGCAAAGAAGCAAAAAAGTTGTTACCTTTTTGGTGTTCTTTGTCGTGCTCATGAATATGAGAGCAAAACATCCTCGAACAGAAAAATACAACCAGGAAAAGTAGATCTGATAGCAAAACATTCTTCTAACACAAAAATACAACAAAAATAAGTAGATATAAGAGCAAAACATTCATCCAAATATGGTAGAAAAACGAAAAAACGCAAAAAAGTTGCTACCTTTTTTTGTGTTCTTCATTGTGCTTGTGAATCTGACTGCAAAACATCCATCGAACAGAGAAATACAACAAAGAAAAGTAGATCTGGGGTGCAAAACATCCATCCAACACAAAAATACAACAAAAATAAGTAGATCTGTCAGCAAAAAAATCATCCAACCAAGAAATACAACAAAAGACTTAGTTAAACATGTTAGAACAACGAAAAAATGAAGAAAAATTGTTACCTTTTTGGTGTTACTCATTGTGCTCATGAATCTGAGAGTAAAAATTCCATATCCAACCGACAAATAAAGTTTGAGAAGAAGAAAATTGGTGTAAGGTAGGTGGAGGACGAACACTGGTGGAGTAAGAGAGAAGAAGAAAAGTTGAGAGGTTGAGAGGAAGAGAGGAAGCTGAAGAGGTTTGATGTGTGCGAGTGAGAAAGAGAGAGAAAAAACTGAAGTGGTTTGAAAGAGAATCAGAAAGAGGTATTGTGTGTGGAACACGGAGAGTCAGAAAAAAAATAGTGTGAGAGTGATTTGTTTTTGAATTAATTTTTAATCTTCAAAATTCTGAGAGATTGACACGTAACTATATTTTCCTCTTGTAGAAAGTAAACTTTGAATATAAATGATTCAGAAATATTAAAATATTGAAAAAGTTGTCATTTGTTAGTTTAGAATTGTATATAGTATTAGATTATGTACAAGACCATTACACAGTCTACGCATCACAACAACCAAAGCATAGGACCAGCAAGCTGCACCACCTATCTTCCCTGAACTTATGCCACACAAACATAGACTTAACATAGTTTATCATCCTGGTACCTTTACACAACTTAGACCTATTCTTGTAATTTTTTAAAATTCTAATCTACATTGATAATTTCTGATTTTTTTATTAATCCATAATAGTACATTGCCCGTGATATGATGATGACCCATTCTTGCTCGTAATCTTTATATTTATTAAGAGATTCCAGAATCTTACATCTAAATGCGAAAAATCGTTAAATAGATTTATTATTATGTGAATTTGAAACTTAGAAACTAGTAATAAATTTTAATTGGTGTGCCGAGCAAGAATCAGTCAAAATTCTGAACTTAGTCAGAAAATGAGAATGTGTTTAAGGAACAAGGTTCTAAACTTGTCCCTATCTGCCCCAAGCAAAGTGAACATGTGAAAATTTAACCAATAAATTATAAACTTAACCAATAAATTTGTATCTGAAAAATATACTAATCTGAAAATTACCTTATAAGAAGATTAGTTATTCATAGCTATTTTGTTATAATATAACTTTACCGAACAGATCAACAATGTGATCATATTCTTAACTCTAAACAGTTACCACTGCAAAAGATGTGAACTCAATAACCTTAATAGTACAAGAAAGAACACTGATATCAAATATTAACAACAAATAATAGTTATCTAATTAACTAACCACTGGGTTAAATCTTCATTTTTTTTTTCACAAAGTTTGAATCTCAACAACTTTAGCATATTATTAACTTGGTAATGATTCATGATTGGTCCCCAGAGTTCAAAGTCGGACACAAGAAGTAACACAGTTTCGTTGTTGTTGAATTCCTATGCACTTTTCAATATCAATAAATGTCCTTCTCATCCATATTTGAAAATCTTGGAGAGAGCAAACCGACTTCACTCTGCTGAATATTCGGCACACCAAGACAAAACATAAAACGAATAAGAACTAAACTAACACAAACATTAGAAACCAAATTCATCTGTAACTCATCTTCTGTCTTCTCTGCACATTTTTGTTCATGGAGCTTCCTCTTCACAATCTCAACATTCTCACCACAGTTCTGCTCCTATGCATGTTCCCTCACTCACTCAAGTGCCAACAAGCATACCTCAATGCCACTGTCTATGACTGTTCCGACAACCCTTCTGCACCAAAAGGATACCTTTGCAATGGCCTTCAAAAGTCATGCACTTCCTTCTTACTTTTCAGGTCCAAACCTCCCTATGATAGTCCTGTCAGAATTGCATACCTTCTTGGCTCTGATGCATCTACCATATCCTCAATCAACAACATCTCAAGAACAGACAAGATTGCTTCCAACAAGACAATCATTGTTCCTGTCTTCTGTTCATGTTCAGGAAACATCTACCAGCACAACACACCTTACACTGCCAGCAAGAATGACACCTATTATCAGTTGGTAAAAGAAACCTTCCAAGGCCTCACTACCTGTCAGGCAATGATGGGTCAGAATTACTATGCAGCAACCAAAATTGCAATTGGTGCTGAGCTCACAGTTCCCTTGTTATGTGCTTGTCCAACAGAAAATCAGACAGCAAGAGGGGTCACCTCCTTGATGGTTTACTTGGTGAACTATGGTGACACTGTTGAGTCGATAGGATTGGCTTATGGTGTCGATGAACAAAGTGTGCTTGAGGCCAATGAGTTGGCTGTGTCACAGAGTGAAAACAGCATAATGGACCTCCTTTCCTTGACACCTCTTTTAGTTCCTCTAATAGGGAAGAGCTGCAAAGAGAACTCAGATAAATTCTATTGTAAATGTTATCAAGCACCAGATGGAAGCTCCAAGGGACCCTTCTGTGATGAATCTGATGGTCAGAAATTCCCTGCCAAGTTGGTAGCCGCTTTAGGTACTTTTGGTTAAACCCTCTTCAAGAAGAATCATAATATGCTTTCATTGAAATTTTGGCTTTGGTGTTTTAGAATAGCATAGCTGTTGTTTGTAGATTACAACCCTCTTCATGGACTTTGTTACTTACTAATTGCTCTAAAACATAAGGATTTTCATTGTAAGCCTTTGCTTTCATTTTGGATGAGCTTTATTTTTTCTTTTAATTTACAGGAGCAGGAATTGGTGTAGGCTTTCTGTGTTTGTTTCTTTTGGGATACAAATCATACCAATACATACAGAAGAAGAGAGAAAGGATCCGAAAGGAAAACCTTTTCAGGCAAAATGGTGGCTACTTGTTACAAGAGAAGCTCTCATCTTGTGGGAATGGAGAAATGGCAAAGCTTTTTACAGCTGAGGAGCTTCAGAGAGCAACAGATAACTACAACAGGAGTAGGTTTCTTGGTCAGGGTGGCTATGGCACAGTATACAAAGGAATGCTACCAGATGGAACCATAGTTGCAGTTAAAAGGTCCAAAGAAATTGAAAGGAACCAGATAGAAACTTTTGTGAATGAAGTGGTGATTCTATCCCAGATCAACCACAGGAACATTGTCAAACTATTAGGTTGTTGTCTCGAGACAGAAACTCCTTTACTAGTTTATGAATTCATTCCAAATGGAACACTCTCTCACCATATCCACAGGAGAGACAATGAGCCCTCCCTTTCATGGGAGAGTCGCCTTAGAATTGCATGTGAGGTTGCTGGAGCAGTGGCATATATGCATTTTGCAGCTTCTGTTCCCATTTTCCATAGAGACATCAAACCTACCAACGTTCTTTTAGACACCAACTTCAGTGCCAAAGTGTCTGATTTTGGAACATCAAGATCAGTTCCACAAGATAAAACTCACTTGACCACTGCTGTAGGAGGAACTTTTGGGTACATAGACCCTGAGTATTTTCAGTCTAGTAAGTTTTCAGATAAAAGTGATGTGTATAGTTTTGGGGTAGTGCTGGTAGAGCTCATAAGTGGGAGAAAGCCAATTTCATTCTTAGAGGAAGATGAGGGTCAGAATCTGATTGCACAGTTTCTTTCTCTGATGAAGGATAACAAAGTCTATGAAATTTTAGATGAAAGGGTGGCTAAGGAAGCAATGAAAGATGACATTCTTGCCATTGCAAACCTTGCAATGAGATGCTTGAGACTTAATGGGAAGAAAAGACCAACAATGAAAGAGGTTTCTTTGGAATTAGAAGCATTGAGAAAGATGCAAAGTTCCTTAAAGATCAACCATGATCATGAGCACAAAACTAGTGATATGGTTCAAGAGTGCACAGAGGAAAGCATGTCACTGTCCTTACAACTAGAGTCTACATCCTTCTAGGAAGCTGGATTTTGTTTTTATAGTGTTGTAGGAAGCTAGATACCCCATTTTTTCTTAACTATATATGTTTCAGTGTTTCATTTTTTCTTTTACTGACATGTGTGGATAACAAAGTCTGCATTTCTCCACAAGAACATCAGCTGAAACATGGAAATACTCTTAGTTCAGAATTGATAAATCCTCATTCATACTTATCCACTTTGTTGTTGGCTCGTTGAAGTGGCCTTTCGGAATGGGCTATAATAAATTAATGAACATGATATATTTTTTAATTTGCATTTTTTAACGTATAACTATATGGCAAAGGAAAGAGCCTATTAAAAATTGAGATTTCCATTGCAAAAATTGAAGGATGAAGCACGTTAAGCGATAGAAAAATTTCAAAGTCAAAGCTCGAAACAAGCAACATAAAACATGTTGAAAATTTCAAAGATATACAATATCACAATTTGATTCCTCAACTAGGGATATATTTTAGTGGATAAAATTTGCTCCCAATATTGATTAAAATAAATACAGGGTTGAGAAACTTGACAAAATCAAACACATAATAAAATTTAAATTAATAAAAACGTCAATAATTGATCTTGTAATTAATAGTTGTTAACTTCTTTCAATCCTCTCTTCTGTATTCTTTGTTTTTCTTAGTTACAAAAATGGGTCTTCTATACTCTAGTCTGCTATCAAAGACAAAATACACTTGCGTGTTTGGACCTTTCTTGATATAAGAAAAAGAAATGCCTAAAACAAACATTCTAACACGAATGAGTACACATCATGAGACCAGTGTTGTCATTTTCATAAACGATATCTCATAATTAGTTATAACCCAGATAAGGAAGATTAGCATTTCAACGCAATAGATAATCTAAAATTGAATTTAAGGTCTGATGGTTATATCACATCTATGCTCAAAAGAAAGTGAACTATAACATCAAACTTTGCAAGCAGGGAAAAACTGATTGATAAAATTAACATTTCTTATAGATTTGATTTTTCTAAAATGTAAAGTTATAGTTTTAGTTATTGTTTAAAGTATTAGGATTATAATTCTATTATAGCTTAACAACTATTTAAAAACCAGTTTGGTTCTGTTATCTAGTTTTAGTTTCGGACAACCTATGCATTTGGCTACTTTGATGATTTTCAAATGCATGACCAAGGCAACCATTGAAAAGTCAAAGTGCTGAGGAGAAACAAAATTTCGTTACTCAAAGTGTCTGACTATTGACTTTATTTAGAGGGATCAACACTAACTGACACCACGTTATAATTGTTTCTTCAACGTTGAATGATACAAATCGTTTATTTTGTCTATGAATCCGAGATCCTATGAAGCATGTCTCCACCGCTAAGATAATAACAAATTTTCCATAAAATAAGAAGCACAACATGGTGTAATGAATACAATAGATCTTAAACAGCACTACCAAATTGAATTTGTCTTCTCCAGAGACAACAGGTTCATGGAGTTTCATCATCCATACCTTTACATTCTCTGCATAATTCTGTTCTTACACATGTTTCCTGAATCTGCTAACTCTCAGCAAGCATACCTCAACAGCACTGTCTATGACTGCTCTGAGAACCCTTCTGCACCAAAAGGATACCTCTGCAATGGCCTTCAAAAGTCATGCACTTCCTTCTTAGTTTTCAGGTCCAAATCTCCCTATGACAGCCCTGTAAGCATTGCCTATCTTCTTGGCTCTGAAGCATCTACAATAGCCTCAATGAACAACATCTCAAGAGATGACAAGATTCCTTCCAATAAGTCAATCATTGTTCCTGTATTCTGTTCATGTTCTGGAAATATATACCAGCATATCACACCTTACACTGCCACCAAGAATGACACCTACTTCAAGCTGGTTACAGAAATTTACCAAGGTCTCACCACCTGCCAGGCACTGATGGGTCAGAATTACTATGCCTCTGGTGGCATTAGAGTTGGTGCTGAGCTCACAGTTCCAGTAGTGTGTGCTTGTCCCACTGAAAATCAGACTGCAAGAGGGATCACTTCCTTGCTGGTTTACTCAGTGAAAAATGGTGATACTGTTAAGTCCATTGGAGAGGCTTATGGTGTTGACCAACAAAGTATGCTAGAGGCCAATGCGTTGTCAGTGCCATCAAGTGAAGATAACATCATAATCATCTATGCCACAACTCCTATCTTGGTTCCTCTCAGAGGGAAGAGTTGCAAAGAGGAGCCTAATAGTTTCTACTGTACTTGCTCCCAGGGAAGGGTTGGGGATGGAACCTTCATGGGGTTCCAATGTAATGAATCTGATGATACAAGTTTTCCTACCAAATTGGTTGCTTCCTTAGGTATTTTTTCTGAACTCTATATAGAATCAAATCTAGTTTTGTTTGAATTTCAGTTTATAGCATGGCCATAGTATGTATCTGATGCCACTTAATGAGATAAAACATGGTTTACAGTATGCCAATAATTATTTTCTTTTTGATAGAGTAATTCTGTCCTTGATTGTGTGTTTGCAGGTGTTGGAATAGGCGCAGGCTTTCTGTGTTTGTTTCTTTTGGGGTACAAATCATATCAATATATTCAGAAGAAGAGAGAAAGTATTCGGAAGGAAAGCTTATTCAGGAGAAATGGTGGCTACTTGTTACAAGAGAAGCTCTCATCTTGTGGGAATGGAGAAATGGCAAAGCTGTTTAAAGCTGAGGAGCTACAGAAAGCAACAGATAACTATAACAAGAGTAGATTTCTTGGTCAGGGTGGCTTTGGCACTGTGTATAAGGGAATGCTACCAGATGGAACCATAGTTGCTGTTAAAAGGTCAAAAGAGATTGAAAGGAACCAGATAGAGACTTTTGTGAATGAAGTGGTGATTCTATCCCAGATCAACCACAGGAACATTGTCAAACTCTATGGCTGTTGTCTTGAGACAGAAACTCCTTTACTAGTCTATGAATTCATTCCAAATAGAACACTCTCTCACCATATCCACAGGAGAGACAATGAGCCCTCCCTTTCATGGGAGAGTCGCCTTAGAATTGCATGTGAGGTTGCTGGAGCAGTGGCATATATGCATTTTGCAGCTTCTGTTCCCATTTTCCATAGAGACATCAAACCTTCCAACATACTTTTAGACAGCAATCTCAGTGCCAAAGTGTCTGATTTTGGAACATCAAGATCAGTGCCACAAGATAAAACTCACTTGACCACTGCTGTAGGAGGAACTTTTGGCTACATTGACCCTGAATATTTTCAGTCTAGTCAGTTTTCAGATAAGAGTGATGTGTATAGTTTTGGAGTAGTGCTGGTAGAGCTCATAAGTGGGAGAAAGCCAATTTCATTCTTAGAGGAAGATGAGGGTCAGAATCTGATTGCACAGTTTCTTTCCCTGATGAAGGAGAACAAAGTTTATGAAATTTTAGATGGCAGGGTAGTTAAGGAAGCAAGGAAAGATGAGATTCTTGCAATTGCAAACCTTGCAATGAGATGCTTGAGACTTAATGGGAAGAAAAGACCAACAATGAAAGAGGTTTCATTGGAATTAGAGGCATTGAGAAAGGTGCAAAGTTCCTTAGAGATCAACCATGATCATGAGTACACAACTAGCGAGGCAGTTCAAGAAATCACAGATGAAAGCATGCCACTGTTCTTAGAACAAGACTCCACATCCTTTTAGAACTCAGAAATTTTGGTTTGTATTCTTTGTTAACTATGCTTCTGTATTTCATTTTCACCTTTCAGTATTAATACTTTCATATTTAATATTATTATCATAACTAAAACATTATGCTTCAGAATCGAGCTAATATGTTTGTTATCTTTGTTAGTCGTAGATATATTATGATGGTCCGTGTTTCGTCTTTGTCTTAGTTTCATATTTATGATTATGATGAACAAAATAGACATCTCTGGCTGTTGGAAATTTCAGGACTCCTCGAACCTTTGAAGTTGTGGTGTGGCCAATGAACATTTTTTGCCTTTGTCTTTTTAACTCACCAATCTCTTTCACCTTGTCACATAATAAGTAAAACAACTTTAGAACGAATTATTGTATCTTATTCTTTTACCAATTGTGTTTCATAGATATTTTGGTTCGCTAGTATTTCTCCTAATTCATGCTTTTACATAATTAATTCAGTTTTTATTAATATTAGTCCATCCATGACATCACTAAGGTATAGGTGAAATTATTTTATTTTTATTCATGTACTTTTTTTAAGTTTTGAAATACCATTAATTATTATTCATATCTTGGTTCCTTAATCTTTATTTATTTTATATACATACGTTTATTTTGATGTAAAAATTAATTATTTTTTATTAAAATTTTAAAAAGATATTTTTTTTTAATCTATCCACATTCTTTAAATCACACTTAAAAGAAAAACGAAAAGTAGAACTCACAATCGAATCTTCTTTTCCTCGTGTCATGCTTGGGAAGTCTTTTCAACTGCTTTGATAGCACAGTTTCTTTCTCTGATGAAGGAGAACCAAGTTTATGAAATTTTAGATGGAAGGGTGGCTAAGGAAGCAATGAAAGATGAGATTCTTGCAATTGCAAACCTTGCAATGAGATGTTTGAGACTTAATGGGAAGAAAAGACCAACAATGAAAGAGGTTTCTTTGGAATTAGAAGCATTGAGAAAGGTGCAAAGTTCCTTAGAGATCAACCATGACCATGAGTACCCAACTACTGACATAGTTCAAGAATTCACAGATGAAAGAATGCCACTGTGCTTAGAACTAGATTCCACATCCTTCTAGGAAAACCAGATTCATGTCTGTTAACTTGTGTTTCATTTTACAAAATTATTTTTTATCATAAATAATAATTATACCAATTTTTTAATTATATTTATTATTTATTCTTGTCATACAAATATGAAAAAGTGTCTGTATTTTCACATTACTAAGATATTTAGAATAACAAACATTTAACATTTAAGGTATAATATTATGCTATTATTTTACTAACTAGTTAAACATTACACTTTTGACTTGAAGTGGTTTTAATATTCAATAAATGTAATTTGGTGGTTTTATTAGCCATTTATAATATCATATTTCCCTTAATGGGTAAGTTAGTAGATTCATATAATGTTAGGCTTAGACAGGACAAACTATAATTTGTCTTCACATATTCCGTGTCTAATTTGAAGTGGTCGAATGTCATTCGAGAATATAAAGCAGCAAATGTAGAGAACCTTTAAAGGGGTTGTTTTCTTCTTCCTCTTTTCCAACAATTTTCCTTATGCGACAATATAATATCTTTAATGACTATAAGAAAAACAAAGGTGGATAACTTATTTTATTTTTCAGTCTAATGAAAAGTCTACTAAGAGATGAGTGTTGTTGCTTTCACTTATAGAAAGTTCAACAAAGAAGATACATAATTTGTTTTTTGTTTTTTGCCTTTTTATGAACATACTACTTATTTAGTAAAGGAGAATATATGTACTAATTACTTTTTATATATCGTTTTTTATATTCTTAGCGTATAATGTTATATGAATTTCTATTCTTATGGCTGATGTAAATGACATCAAAATTTGTTTTTTGCTAAAACTTGTAAGCAACATTCCCAATTAAAAAGTTTTTGCAGTGCAAGAATCGGCAAGATTCTTTTCTCTGTGATCCATCACTTATTCAAGTAAAGATTGAAGGCCATGTGAGAAGATACCTATTTAGTCTAAAAGATGCTTTTTAGTTACCGTATTGAACACTTCCAAAAATCCATGTGATTCACCCTTCCACAAAAGTACACCATGCAAGTAGATAGCTATGATTGATAGGACACTGGAAATGGAACTAATACGAAATTACTTACTTATTCATCAAACTATTTATTATTTTGGGTCCCATGAAAGAAGCGGAATTTCATGCCCAGAACAAGGAAAAATCAAACTACAGCTCATACAATTCCACTTGGTGCCACTACAATGGGGCTCCTAACAGTGTGTGTTCCACCATCTTCGATCCAAACAAGATCCCCATATGAGATATTTTCCTTCTTGTACTTCCTATACTTTATCAGCACATCGTAGCTTCGCTTCTCATTTTTGTATCTAAATGATAATGTCTCGGGTGACACTGTCACCACAGAACCCTTAGGTTCTGTCACCTTGGCTCTGTATAAGGCAGCCCCATCTCCAACATTGGTCACTGTCCTCTTAAATTTTTGGACAACTGACCTTGTTTTGTTGCTGTAGATAGCTATAAATGAAGGGTAGTTAAGATCAAACGATGGTTTAGCACAATTATAGGAACCTGATCTTGTAATGGTTAAGATTTGTTTCTGTGTGTAATTCAAAGCACAAAGGAGATTAACATAGTCCTGTGGGGTGGCATCATATATCAAACCTGGATCAAGTGCTTTGTTAGGGTCAACTTGACCAGCCCCCATGTCAAGAGGAGAAGCATATTGAGAAGGATAACCATAGTCTCTAATTGGATTTTGTGTATTATCTAGAGGACTAGCTGTGGTTACTAATGCAGACCTTATAGCAGCAGCACTCCATTCAGGATGTGCAGCTTTCAAAAGAGCAGCAACACCAGAAGCATGAGGGCATGCCATGGATGTTCCAGACAGCAAATTGTAGTCACTAGGTAAGTACACATTGTTGCCAATTGCAGCTGCTGGAGCATCAGGAATGAAAGCAGCAAGGACTCTAGAGCCAGGTGCCATTATGTCAGGCTTCAAGACCCAAGGGTAGCTAGGTGAAGGACCTCTTGAAGAGTAATCAGCAAGAGCTGGTGCTGCCTTTATTCCAACAAATGTTTCCTGAAATTTGATACTGGCTGTTTGATTCTTATGGCTTTTTGCATATTTGATCACAGATGGTGCATCCTTTGCACTGATTACAATACTTGGAAAGCTAGCATGTCCTCCATTAAGCAATGGTTGATCAGAGATAAATACTGCCCCTAACAAACTGGCTTCTCTAACAACCCTCCTTTGTTCAAACACTAACTCAGGGTCTGAAACTGGGTCACACACAATGATCCCTTCCATGGCCACTTTGGCTAACGCCTTCACTGAGTTACAGGCTGATGTATTCTTATTGTAGATAAGTGGAAGATTTTCCACTATCGCATTTGCAGGAAACAAGGTCCAACCAATAATGGTTTGGCCATTTCCAAGAACTAGAGAACCAAATGTGCGGTCAATGGTACCTGCAGCCACGGTGAGAAGCCAGGGGATTCCATTGTGCAAAGTACCAAGATCAGGACCACCATTACCCGCAGAGGATGAAACCACCACCCCTTTTTCCATTGCTGCAAAAGAAGCTATTGCTATAGGATCCTCATAAAGTGGAACACCATCGAACCCCATAGAGATGGAAATGACATCAACCCCATCAGCAATGGCTCGGTCCATTCCAGCCAAAACATCAGAGGCGTAACGACCCTCTTCCCAAATGACCTTGTACATGGCAAGCCTGGCTCTTGGTGCAATGCCTCTGGCCACCCCTTTGGCATAGCCGAAGTAAGAGGCTCCACTCACATAGTTGCCACCAACTGTGGAGGATGTGTGAGTTCCATGACCCTCTGTATCTCTGGCTGAGTTCATACTTATTCTAACCTTGGAGTTTGCAGCAATCACACCTTTGTTGAAGTATCTAGCTCCAATGAGTTTGAAGTTGCACATGGAAGTGTTGAAGTCTTGCCCTTCCTCACAGGTGCCTTTCCATTTGCTTGGAATTTTCTTGGTCATGCCATCATCTCTGAAGCTTTCACTCTCAGGCCACACACCAGAGTCAATAACACCTACAATGACATCCTCTCCAAAGTTTGATGCATGCCACAGACCACTGGAAGGGTCTAGGGAGAGAAACTCAAAAGTGTGAGTGGTGTCTATGGTGGCAGTTCTGTCTGGATATGCTGCAACAAAGCCAGGGGAGGTTTTCACAGCCTCTAACTCTTCTGAAGTTAGAACTGCACTGAAGCCATACATGGCTTGGCTATAGGAGTACACTTTCTGTGATTTTATGGATGAGTGACCAAGTGTTGCTGATTTAGAGGAATCAATGATGGATTCAAACCAATCATGATGGGTTGTGAAGACACTAGGAAACATGGATTTGTCCATGTGGACTATATATGTGGAACTCTCAGCAGCACTGCCATAAATAACCAACAGAAACCAATGAGTAATGAAGAACATGAAAGGAAGTGGAAACACAAAATTAGGCTTAGGCTCTCTCATTGTTTATGCAACTCAGATGAAAACTTCTTAGTTTGAAAGAACTGATCAGATCATGCATCATATATAAGATTTTTCGGTCTGTAGAACATTGATGATGTTGACGTGTTATTATTACAAGCTGTGGAAAATATCATTGCAAAATAATTGGACCGAATTTTCTGCATCAAACGTGCTTTGTGATGAGAAAAAAAAGAGTAGACCTTACTTTTGTGACTGATGCAAAGTAATAAATCTGATATAAGATTTCCTTATTCCACCAATCAGACAAAATTCTTAGGATATACATGGGAAAAAAAGTGTTTTATTGTACCAGGAACATAAAGCAAGAAAAAATGTTGATTCCAGCATTGAATGAATCACAATTGGCAACTAACTTCTTTATATTAGCTTTTTCTAGTGATCAGTTAAGTTAATTGAAAGAAAGAGAAAGAAACAATTATACACCTTTTGCCAGCAGTGAAAGAAAGAGAGAGAAAAAAATTATAATAAAATATGAGTGTGATAATGATAATTAGATAAACATCTTGGTACAGAATGCCTAAACAACCTTAATTTAACTAGGTTAGCTTATTATTAGTTAAAGTAGTTTCAAATAGTTGAATTGAATTACTTAGCATCCTCTTCCTGTAAGACTTAAACCAGATTCTTTCTTGACCATTTATGTTTTGTTTCCTCTTCCTGATGATGGATCACTTATTCCAATTTCTCCAAAAGCATATCAGCATAAATTTACTGCAACATATAAGAGAAACATATAATAGAAACTAGATCAAGATACGGTTTGAATTACTTTTTCAACATATACATGTACGATCTTTTAATTTTAGCTGAAGAGTTTTGTTTTATTTTTCTTTCTGATTTTCTTCTTCTGTCCTACCTATATGAAAACTTATTCAGACAAAACTAAACAAAGACCAATTACAGATAAAATAAACCATTGTATATTGTCGTTATATAACTTATTTCTCTTATAATGCTCAAATTTAATAACTTTGTATTGCTTCTAAAAACTTTACTTTGTCTGTTAGAAATTATTGGCCATCACTTGCAAGTTATTTATAGCAAAAGTCTGTACTTTTCTTTACATAAAAATAGTACGTAAATGGATAATAGTGTAAAATTGCATTCATAACTTATTTTCTGTAATAGCTAAACTGAATAGTCATTCAACATCTATGTAATATCTTTTTGTTAACAATTTACAAATAATCCAATTTTAAACAAACACAAAATTTTCAAAAGACTTAAACTATGTAAGGATATGTCAAAAGATATTTAACAAATGGAATATCAATCGATGTCTTTTGAAAGATCCGTATTTAATAAGTCATACCAGAAATTAACATATAATACAGTCCAAAACTTGGATTTACAAATAAATTCCAGAATCATGAATCTAGATAAATTTATGATAAAGATAATTTAACTCACTTTTTTGACCCACTTTTAACACACTCATTCAATCACCATTAGATCATTTATTTTGATTCTTTCAAATGATGTGATATGATGATCTGATGATGATTAAAGTGGTAGATTAAAAGTAGGTCAAAAAAAATGGATTAAAGTATCATTGTCCAAATACTCGGATATGCACATTTACACATGTTACGATGTGTAAGAGCTATCTCATTTATTTCTTCTCATAACTTAATATCTTAGTTTATGTAACTTAAATTAAATCATTTTTACACCATAAGTGTTAATACTTAGTATACAACTTAAATAATGATTCATACATCATTTTAGATGTATAACCCCAAATTCGTACAAGTTCAATCAATTTGAATAAACATTGTACTATAAAATAACTCATTCAAATAAAACCACAAATCAATCAAATATAAAAATTATTTCGTTTTCCATTTATAACAACATACATATTCAATAAGTTAAAGAGACAATTTTGTTAGTTTGAGCGAAAATTAAATAGAAACTAGGTTGAGTTGTGGTGCTATTTTCGTTTAAGCAAAAAAAAAAATTACTTGGGCAACAATAGGGCTAAAAACAAGATTATTTCCAATTTTATTTTTGTCTAAGCAAATAAGCTTTTCACTTAAGCAAAACTAAGGTAAAAAGTAAGGTTTGAATCTTTGTTATATTTTTATTTGAGAAAAAAATCCTCCGCCTAAGCAAAAGTATATGAAAATCAACCTTAACAAAAATGAAATTCAAAAGATAATTCCAAGAGTATTTTAATAACTTCTAAACAATTCAATTAATTAATCTATACAATGATTTGTCTGAACATCATCTTGCAAATCAATGTTGGTTATTTAGCTCAAAGAATGCATATTTATTCTCATGTCAAATTCATAGTAAAGGTTATATAAATGCACTCTGCTTATATACAGTATATCCAAAACTCCATTCAAGGAAATTCTATAATTAATATACATAATTTAGCCACTAGATCAACTCATTAATAACAATATTCAATCAAAAACATTTTAAACAATCATTTATCAAACCAAATCCAATCAGGCTCGAGTTTAAGCATTTAAAAAGATTTTCAATAAATCATAATCCTAACATATAAACAAAAATCTAATGACTAAGTCATATATTCTACAATTCTATTAAAATCATGGATTTCTTACCTAGAATGCTTATCCTCAAAGCAAATTTAATCAAATTCAAGAAGTAAGGTTACTCAAAACTTTAGAAATCTAAAACAGGGTATTCCAACATAATAGAATTTTAGTATATAATAAAATCAAGTCGAGAGGATCATCTTTATCAACTAACTTCACCAATATTTATGACAAAATCATAAGAAAATTAAGAAAAAAAAGAATTTATAGAATAAATAGAAAGTTACTCTATTTAAAAACATGATTAGGTAGAAATGCTTCCTAACCCTCAATGTAAAAATGACCAGATTTTGAAGTAGAAAAAGATATATGAAATTTTAGTGAGAAGAGAGAAATGGGAAACAGAATAAATTAAAGTCTACTTTTTTTTAGTCTATGTATCTATGTACTTTTTTTTCTTCATAATTTCTCAAGTTTTACTTTAATTTTGATATCATTAATTTGGCTTCCTTTAAATAATCAGATTAAAACATCTTTAACTCAATCAAGACAAATGTAAAACATGATCTATATTTTTTTAACTAGATCGTTTAAGTTGATATTAGTAAAGGTTGTTCTTTTAACCATTTTCATTTAAAATTATTTTTTGGTTACATAAGTTGAGGTTATTTATGAATTAACATTAATCAAGGTTTTCATCTCAACCATTGTTGATAATGATATTGTATTGTCTATATTTACTTATAGTATTTTCTTTTTAATTTATGTTGATAAAAGTTATGTTTCCGATAATATTATCGAAATTAATTTTATGGGTTATAAATATTTCGTAATAGACATTAGTTACGGTTTTCTGCCAGATATCTTTTTTTCCAGTCAACATCTTTTTTTAATTTTATTTTAGTCTACGCGTGTAAGGATAATTTTCTTTATAATATTAGTGAATTATGTGTCCTATTTTTTAATTTTTATAAGATCAATAATTATTATTTTTAAAATATATATAATAAATTTTAAAATAGTTGTTAAATAAAAACTATTAAAAAAATATTTTTAGAATAATGGTCAAAATAAAAAAGATTTAAAAAATGGTTAAAAATAAATCAATTATAAAATAATTAATTTTTAAAATAATAATTAAGGATAAAATTCTGTGTGCATGATTTTTTAAATATGCGTGATATTATATTAGTAGGTGATAATATTATAATATTATTAAGTTGTTATATAAACTAAAATTATATTTATTAAAAATAAAGTGAAATATATCAAAACAAATGAAAGAATAACTATTAATAAATAAAGAAAAAAAAATAGAGATAACCGAATTTATAAAAAATTTGTAAAAATAACGGTCAATTTTTAAAAATTTAATAAAATATTATATTTAAAGGGTAAAATTGGTATTTTGAAATGTGGACACAAAAAGGAGAATTCTCTCTATATATTGTTATAGATAGATATAGATTATCAATATTTTTTATTTGTTCAAAATTCGTTTTAATTTTTTCAATATTGATTGAGAAAACTCCCGGTAGACATTAAATAGTATTGGTTTTAGTCGATATCACCTGTGAAAAGTTGGCTAAAAAGAATCATCCACCAATAAAGTAAAATAATAACTTTAACCAATGTAAATAAAAATAATCAAAATAATTGTGCCGACATAGCTAAAAATAACAATAGATGTGAGCGGAGAAAAGCCTCCCCCATCAAACCAAAAGCATTACCGTTTTTGAATTATTAAATACAGTTTAATATTAAAATAGATTTGGTTCGATACTTTTTTTCTTTAATTGATTTTTTTTAAATTTAATCACTCCATATTTAAAAGCCTCAATTTTGTTGTAGAAAAATAATCAATCTACTCCTAGGTTTGAGGAAGTGAGAATGTGGCATAACTATTCCTCTGATCATGTTGAATTTCAGATTCTCGTTCACGCGTCTTCTCCCTCCAAGAGAATGATTGAACTACCATGTTTGTGCCTCTCAAACCCATCATCACCTTCACCATCACAATCTCCAGAAAATGAGACTTGTAAGTGAGATGCGCTCGCTTCAAAGAGAAACCAGTCAAAGGTCACTTCTTTCTGATTGTCTCTTCTTCGTGTGATCCATCATTTATTGGAGTAAAGATTCAAGGCCATGGGTAGGAAAAAATACCTACTTAATCTAAAACATGCTTTTTAGTTACCATATTGAACACTTTCACAATTCCATTTGATTCACCCTTCCACAAAAGTACACCATGCCACTAGGTTGTTATCGATTCATAGGACACCGAAAATGAAAGCTAATACGAAATTACTTATTCATCAAATTATTTATAATTATGGGTCCCCTGAAGAAGCTTAATTTCATGCCCAGAAGGGAAAAATCACACAACTCCTCATACAATTCCCCTTGGTGCTACTACAATGGGGCTCCTAACAGTGTGTGTTCCACCATCTTCGATCCAAACAAGATCCCCATATGAGATATTTTCCTTCTTGTACTTCCTATACTTTATCAGCACATCGTAGCTTCGCTTCTCATTTTTGTATCTGAATGATAATGTCTCGGGTGATACTGTCACCACAGAACCCTTAGGTTCTGTCACCTTGGCTCTGTATATGGCAGGACCATGTCCAACATTGGTCACTGTCCTCTTAAATTTGTGGACGACTGACCTTGTTTTGTTGCTGTAGAGAGCTATAAATGAAGGGTAGTTAAGATCAAACGATGGTTTAGCACAATTGTAGGAACCTGATCTTGTAATGGTTAAGATTTGTTTTTGTGTGTAATTCAAAGCACAAAGAAGATTAACATAGTCCTGTGGGGTGGCATCATATATCAAACCTGGATCAAGTGCTTTGTTAGGGTCAATTTGACCAGCTCCCATGGCAAGAGGGGAAGCATATTGAGAAGGATAGCCATAGTCTCTAATTGGATTTTGTGTATTATCTAGAGGACTAGCTGTGGTTACTAGTGCAGACCTTATAGCAGCAGCACTCCATTCAGGATGTGCACCTTTCAAAAGAGCAGCAACACCAGAAGCATGAGGGCAGGCCATGGATGTTCCAGACAGCAAATTGTAGTCACTAGGTAACAACACATTGTCACCAATTTCAGCTGCTGGAGTATGAGGAGTGTAAGCAGCAAGGACATTAGAGCCAGGTGCCATTATGTCAGGCTTCAATACCCAAGGGTAGCTAGGTGAAGGACCTCTTGATGAGTAATCAGCAACAGCTGGTGCAGACTTTATTCCAACAAATGTTTCCTGAAATTTGATACTGGCTGTTGGCTTCCTATGGCTTTTTGCATACATGATCACAGTTTGTGCATCCTTTGCACTGATTACAATACTTGGATATCTGGCATATCCTTCATTTACTAATGGTTGATCAGAGATGAATACTGCCCCTGACAAACTAGCCTTTTTAACAAACCTTCTTTGTTTAATAACTATCTTGGGGTCTGACACTAAGTCACATAAAATGATCCCTTCCATGGCCACTTTGGATAACGCCTTCACTGAGTTACAGGCTGATGTATTCTTATTGTAGATAAGTGGAAAATTTTCCACTATCGCATTTGCAGGAAACAAGGTCCAACCAATAATGGTTTGGCCATTTCCAAGAACTAGAGAACCAAATGTGCGGTCAATGGTACCTGCAGCCACGGTGAGAAGCCAGGGGATTCCATTGTGCAAAGTACCAAGATCAGGACCACCATTACCCGCAGAGGATGAAACCACCACCCCTTTTTCCATTGCTGCAAAAGAAGATATTGCTATAGGATCCTCATAAAGTGGAACACCATCGAACCCCATAGAGATGGAAATGACATCAACCCCATCAGCAATGGCTCGGTCCATTCCAGCCAAAACATCAGAGGCGTAAAGACCCTCTTCCCAAATGACCTTGTACATGGCAAGCCTGGCTCTTGGTGCAATGCCTCTGGCCACCCCTTTGGCATAGCCAAAGTAAGAGGCTCCACTCACGTAGTTGCCACCAACTGTGGATGATGTGTGAGTTCCATGACCGTATGTATCTCTGGCTGAGTTCATACTGATTCTAACCTTGGAGTTTGCAGCAATCACACCTTGGTTGAAGTATCTAGCTCCAATGAGTTTGAAGTTGCACATGGAAGTGTTGAAGTCTTGCCCTTCCTGGCAGGTGCCTTTCCATTTACTTGGAATTTTCTTGGTCATGCCATCATCTCTGAAGCTTTTACTCTCAGGCCACACACCAGTGTCAATAACGCCTACAATGACATCCTCTCCAAAATTTGATGCATGCCACAGACCACTAGAGGAGTCTAACGAGAGAAACTGAAAAGTGTGAGTGGTGTCTATGGTACCACCTCTGTCTGGATATGCTGCAACAAAGCCATGTGAATTCTTTACAGCCTCTAACTCTTCTGAAGTTAGTACTGTACTAAAGCCGTACATGGCTTGGCTATAGGAGTACACTAGTTTCTGCGGTTGTATGGATGAGTGACCAAGTGTTCCCGATTTTGTGGAATCAATGATGGATTCAAACCAATCATGATGGGTTGTGAAGACACTAGGAAACAAGGATTTGTCCATGTGGACTATATATGTGGAACTCTCAGCAGCACTGCCGTGAAAAGCCAATAGAAACCAATGAGTAATGAAGAGCATGAAAGGAAATGGAAACACAAAGTTAGGCTTAGACTCCCTCATTGTTTGTGCAACTCAAACTGAAAATTTCTTAGTTTGAAAAAACTGATCAGATCACGTATCATATATAAGAATTTTTGTTGTGTAAAACATCAATGATTTTGACATGTGTGATTATTACAAACTGTGTAACTATCATTGCAAAATAATGGGACCAAATTTTCTGCATCAAAGGTGCTTTGTGATGAGAAAAAAAAAAGTAGACCTTACTTTTGTGACTGATGCAAAGTAATAAAGGTCATGTAAGATTTGCTTATTCCACCAATCAGACAAAATGCTTAGGGTATACTTGCGCATAAAAGTGTGTTAACCGTGTGAATATGATATTGTACCAGGAACATAAAGCAAGAAAAATGTTGTTTCCGGCTTTTTCTAATGACCACTTATGTGAATCGAAAGAAAGAAATAATTGTACACCTTATCCTAGCAGAGAAAGAAAGAGAGAAAGAAAAAGATTACAATAAACTATATGAATGTGATGATGATCATCATTAAATTAAAATAAACATCTTGGTGGATAATACCTAAATAACTTAAATTAAGCAGATTAGTTCATCATTGAAGTAGTTTCAAATTGTACAAGTGAATGACGCACCCTCCACTTCCTGAAAGACTTAAACCAGATTAACTTTTACGAGTTGTGCTTTGTTTCCTCTTCCAAAGGATGAATCACTGATTCCAATTTCTCCAAAAGCATATCACTCATAAATTTACTCTAACATATAAGAGAAATTATATGCTCAACAAACACAAATTTTATTAGGATAAACTTTAAACAATAACTCTGATATCATGTTAAGAAGTGAACTTTAAGTCTAACTCAACAGCATAAAATTAGTTTGTAAAGTGAGATTTCCACTTATTTATATACTATGAAATTACTCTATCTCTAATCACTGTAAAACTTCCAAAAAATTCTACCTCAATGCATTCAGACAAAGCTAAAGAAAAAACAATTACAGATAAAATAAACATATTTTATATTGTTGCTAGATAACTTGTTTTTTCTTACAACTTATAACTCTATTGCTTCTGTAAAAACTTTACATTCTCTATTAGAAAATAGTGTCGATAACTTCTTGGTGATTGGTTCTGTTGAAGATTGATTGTCATTTATTATTTTCTGTTTAGTTAGTGTTCTACATAAATTAAAACCAATTCCATCAACAGATAGTGAGAATTTTCACTGGAAAGATATGTTTAGCATCCAACATGGGGTGTCTATTTAGTTAGTGTACTAGATCATTACTTTCTGTGTCATTAACACAATTCAATGAAAAATATCAATTTACTGATCTTTTTATAAAATTCTAAAACTGAATTGAAAAGAAATAAATAAAAGGAAATAAAAAAGACTTTAACCAGTAAACTTCTTATATCTAATGAAAATAAAAATACTTTATAAAAAAAATTAAAATTTTATGTAAACAAAACATTTAAAAAACAATAATTTAAAATAAAATCAACTATATTGTAAAATTCCCTTATCAAATAAAAAAGTAAATCAACGAATACTAGAGAAGATAATTACGCATAGCTGATGTGAAGCATTAAGTTTCATATTTCAGGATTAAGATATGATAGATTTAGACAGATTTGATTCACATCATCCTCCTTTTTGTTCTCAACCTATACCTGATAACAAAAGAGTGCATTTCATCATTTTCTGATTCCTCAAATAAATGCCAACCATTTAATATCTCTAACAGATTCATTTGAATATGAAAATCAATGTTCGTTTGGCAGCAAGTCACTTCAATCTCCTACATTTTACAGATTGCATAACTACAAAACAATGCATCATTTACCTACAACCTTTTTGCAGCTAACAACAGTTATTAACAAAGCTATAAGCTGGCACGATGATCATCAGATATGGTCTCTTCAGAAGAAGTGTCACTGTCAACAATGATCAAGTCATCCGGTTTCTGGACAAGAGGTTCCAGAGACTTGTTCATCTTCACCACCCCATATTTTCTTCTTGAATAGGTTGAATAGTGAGAACCATTTGGCATGTGTGGCTCACTTGCCCTCAGACCATTGAACCAATTTTGAGGTACAAAGCATGAGTTGCTGGTATTAAAGCAATGATCTGAAGTTCCCGGCATGTCTGGATGAGAACTCATCACCGCAGACATATTTGGCATGATTGGAGGAGTGTTAACAGCTTCCCTGAGCCAGTGGGGCAAATTATTTGCCGCAGCAGAACAATTAAAGGGATAGTCATTAAAGTAAGAGTTCTTCCTGCAAATGCTCAAACTTCCCGGAGAATTTAAAAATCCTAGTTCATACTTGTCTCTGTTGTTGTAATTGGCCTTTCTGGAATGAGTAGTTGGCTTATGACTGTGCTCAGTGGTGTTACTTTGAAAGTTATATCTGGTGATAGGTTTCTTCAAATGGTTACTCTCCCAGAAACTTTGTTTAGGATCCAAGTAGCAAAAATTTCCCTGCAATGATGCCATAGCTGCTGCCCTTTCTGCTGCTGGATACATGAACTGTGGAACATCGATATCGTTCAGAAGTTTTAATTGTTCAGCCTCCCACCTCTCAGCAAGGTCCCCGGGTACCCTTAATGGTGAAAACCGTAATTTAGGATCCCTTAACATGGCATCCCAATTGCCCCTACCATGTCTCCTTACACCAATCCAAAGAAAATCCAACTCCTCTTCAGACCACATGATAGGGTGTGGCTTCAAATATTCTTGAAAATTTCCTCGTTCATTTAAAGCTCTTGTTCTGTGTACAATGTTGTCATGTACTACCTGGTTCCTGGGATGCGATAGTTTCCGTTTTGGTGATGACAACCGACATAATCCATCTCGGACAATATCTCTACTTTCAGTGGTTGAATTTGACAAAGACAAAACTGACATACTATTAACAGAATCACTGACTCTGGCCTTGAGCTCCATAGGTAAAGACAAGCCCAAAGAAAGAGAAATCATAGGCATCGGTTTTTGTTTATTGGTTTTTGTATGTTGAACCCTCGTTCTTTCTTCAGTCATCATTAACTGAGCTTGAGTACTACTTGAGCAAACACCAGCTATAGCCTTTCCTTCTGAAATCAGCTGGATATACAAGAGGATGAGGAGAACCAGATATCAATAATGGGGAACACTATCATCGTCTTTTAAAGGGAAGATATAACATGAACTTCATAGTTCATGTTTACAAACAGCCCCATGCAACAAGCTTTAAAAGAGTGAGAAATGCTGCACTTGGGAAGTAAGACTAACAGTGCATAAACCATTTTTGAAGAAATCCAATTAAGGAAGTCTTGGTACACATTATATTTCCAATTAGGAAAAAACAATGTTTTGTCCAATCTGGTACTGGTTAACTGCTTATTTCTAGATTTTGTTAATTCTTCCTAAATAGGAATAATTTTGCCAGAATTTCTGCATTGTAATTTTCTTTTCTAAAATATAAAATATCACCTTTGAATTTATGTAAATGCATTGGTATCCTCTTGTACCTGTGTATTTCTAGCATTTAAAAGGTCCAGTTCAGAAACTTTATCTTCAGCAATGGCAGAACTACTGCATGTAGATTCCAATTTGGACCCAGGTGCTCTCATCCTCAAATGAAAGGGATGCTTCTCAGCACCCATGTTTAAATCAACAATGTGTTCTTCTGTATCACAAGAAAATTTATATGAAGTGTAAATTCTTTAAATAAAATGAAAAAAGAATGCATGATGAAGCTTCGAAGAAATATATAAATCAATAAAAACTTCACAATTACTGAACAAAATATTTAGATTTGATATTTCAATGTTTAAGCCTAAGGGAAAAATCATACCCGCAACGTTATTAGGCGGGTCAAGCTGAGGTTGGCATTCAGCAATTTTCATCATTTCATTGCCCAAACCATGTTCATTGGCCTCACGCAAAGAGATTTGGGACTTTTGTAGTTCCTGTTCCTGATTAGTGGCTGTGGCTGCAGGATAAGAATCTCCAGAATCAACTTTGATAGAGACTACCTGGCAATCCTTATTAAGATGTTGGTCTTCCGTGTGAACCAGACAACTGTGACTCAGTTCTCCTGTTCTGTCATTTTTTCCGGAGTCTTCCTCATGACAAAGTTTCTTTCTCATGTCTGTCATACTGTTAGAATGCAAGCATTGAATACAATTTTCCCCAAGCGGCTAATGGTTTTCTAGTGGATTTATAGTATTAAAAAAAATAGAGTTGAGAATTATGAAAATATACCATGTTTCAGAAACAACTCCAGGGGAACACGGAGAATCACTACTTTTGACCTGTCATAAAATTAAGAGCTACTGTTATTCACGAGATCTGTAATCAATTGATTGATGATCAATATCAAAATTTGTCACAAACTCAATACCTCTATGAAACTCAGTAGTTTTCATGATCAAGATGTCCAATACAACTGTCTAATATTTAGAGTTCTGTTTTGAGTCTGTTTAAGCTATTATCTCTTGACTTTGTCACTACATCTCCAGAAAAGGATTAGAAAAACCCTGTATCCAAGTTGGATAAAGAATTTTAAACCTACTATAAGCTTTGTATGATTAATTGTTCTTTTGGTCTCTCTTATTTGAATTGTACGTGACTTTGATCCTCGAAGTTTTTGAGTCAATTAAGTCCCAATGTTTTCAAAATTAAGCAAAGTTGGTTCCTTCATTTTCTATCTAAAGATTTTAAATTCTCACTCAATCTTCAAACAATTGAATTGATTATATAGTTTCAAACATTAATCTGCTCAATACTAAGTAACCAAAATATCTAATTACATACAAAATATAATTAAAAAAAAAAATCAAAACTTCCCCTCTTCCAACCCTGATCTTTGTGGGAAATTCTTCAAATTGTCTTCAATTTTTTACTGTTAAAATTATAAAATTATTTCATAGCCCAAACTCATCATAAACCTCAAATATTTGTATAGAAAATAAGAACTTTAAGGTTTTAGGGAAAAAAATGTTGGAAGAGGGGCCAAAATTTGGTTGGTTCTAAAATTAAAGGGACTTGATTGGCTCTAGAAAAATTTGGAAGACCAAAATAACAACCAAAAATAAAGGACAAAAAGTACAATTAAGTCAACTTTTTAAGCTAACCTAACTGCAGAACAGAGTATAAAATTAGTGACGGATAAACACTTAAGTCAGATTACAAGATGATTTTAGTCATGATCTACAAAAAGTATACAGAAATATACAAATCCATGGATAACAACTACTTGCAGTTGCACTAAAAGATCAATGATGTTTCAATAGAAGTATAAAAGTTTGTTGACAACATGAGATTCTCCACACTAAAAATTGTAGTTCCATAACATACAATAATTCAAGAATTTGTGAATAGCAAAGCTAAAATCCCTTTATCCAAGTGAATAAAGTACTCTATAAAGCATCAAATCATTCACTGCATTCACATATAAAGATCATCAGCTAAGGAGAAAAATGATAATCCTAAAATTAGCAATAAATATTAATACAAAACTTAAGAAGCTTCTACAAATTAAAATCATCGCCTAGAGTAATTATCGTATAACTTCATGAATAAATCAAAATTTGAAGTAGAAAACCATAAGGTTTAAGAGAATCACCAGGGAGCCATACTTTTTCTTGAGTTTGACAAAGCTCCCCTCTTTCTGTAAGCTCAGCAGATTGATTAAGGTCTGTCAGGAAAGACATAGAGCAACTTCTACAAGATGTTTCATATTGCGTTTCATTGAATGTCTTCCCTTTTTCTGAAAGCTCCACTGATTGATTAAGGTCAGGTACATTATCTACAGGACATTCCTCGCTAGATGATTCATCACTAGAACATAGATTGCCATTTGCAAGCATACTCCACTTGGTTAACACTGAAATGTTTTCCTTCGTGTGCAATAAGCTGCTTTGCTTACCATTTCCATTCAACCCCTTTTTTCTTTTGTAACATCGATTGAAGGTTATTAGAGGACTGGTCAACTTGGCCCGAATAACCGTATCTCCAGATGGGTTTCTAATATTATCTTTGGAGCAACAATCAGTAGGATCATCCATTGAAATATTACAAACAGGAGATGTATTGACTTGCGCAGAACTGATATCCCTTGTGATCATTTCTGAGTTGTCTAAATTAGAATCATTGCCAGCACCCAATTCAACTGGCAGGGAAATTTTATTAGAACAGTTGTCACATCCAATACCAGAGCTTTTACTGGCATAGGAATTTCTCTGAGTATCACAATCATTATCTGAAGTCTTTTCTACTATGGGCAACTCCTCATCATCCTTCTTGATGTTATCCTCACAAGGATGCTCAGTTGAAAATGATTCATGGGCAGTAGCCATTGTTTCTGTTGCATCGTTGTTTCCAAGCACTCCTATCTTAGGGTCACCAGTATTTTGAAGCAGAGGCAATGATGAATAATCCAGCTGTTTGAAACATGGCCTTTTCCCTTCACTAGTATCCTACAAAATATATAGATGAGTAAGCCTGTCAGCTGCGATCACAAAGCTCTCCATTTAATTGGCAGTTAAGTGTTATTCCAGTATATACCCTTTTTTGCACCCAAAATTAATTTACTTGCTCTGGAATTGACAATTATAAGAATGATGGATGTTATCGTAATGCATCACATCACCAGGGAAACTCCGCATGAGTGTTCTTTCCTTGATATTTCCATTGTTCTTTAAAAGGGAAAAGGAAAAAACTGAACTTTAAAGGCCATGATATCCAAGCTCTTACATCAAAAGAACTTTCTCAACAAAAAAATCACCTTCCTGACCTGTAAATATAACAAAATAGTAAAATATAGGCTGTTTAAATTTGTTACTCGGTTATCAGCTTTCTGGATTCCTCCCCTGACATTCCGAAATTGAAGTAGGCCTCCTTGCTTTCATGTTTTATACAGTATATACCAATTTTATGAGTACATTATGAGTATTTCAAAATTTGGTTATCTGTATGAGTATCTCAGAAGTTCTAAAGGGAACAAGCCTAGAATTGAGTAAATTGGGAATGATGATTTTTAGATAAATTTTGACTTAGTCTAATTTTTAGTTTTATATATTTTTACTTAACCTATTGGTTGTTTTACTAGGTCAAAGTCAAAAATCATTTGTTATTATAGAGCACTACCCTCTTGATTCTCTCACCAACTTGTTTACTTCTTCTCTTCCTCCAACAAATTCACTGTAATATTGGGAAAAAATATTATAATTTTGTTCCTAGGGGGTGCATCTTACAAGAGTGTGTACCTCCGAGATTTTCACATTACTAACCAAACACTACGAGGCAAATAAATCATTAGGGGTCTTCTTTACATAAAATTTTCCATAAACACTTGTAGGAAAGGAGATAAAAAATGTATAATGAATTAAGCTGCTCCCATTAGATAACATCAACTTATAGATTGAAAAACTTAAACAAAAGAGGTTCAATAGAAAGTATGTGCATAAGTTGATTTTAGCTTATGAGAGAGGTCCAATTTATTTTACCTTTTGTACATTTTTCTTTCATAAGTGTTTATAGAGATGTTTATCCAAAAAAGGCATGAAGTTATTGTTTTCAGACGCCTCAAACTACATCTTTTCTATAATCACAAAAACAATCTCAGAAGTTAATTTCTTACTATAAAATTAAAAGTTATCCATGCCAATTTCTTTAAAATTTTGTAGATTTATACTCTTGCCAATATACATCAATGCATTTAAGAATACTTCGTATCAAGGCCCTCAAAATGCTACCTTTACTTGTTAGACATGAGAGTTTACATAAAGTACATGAGTCCCGGCAATATAATGTCATAGTTTTTCTTTGCCAATAATCCTCTTCACTGCCAATATACACCAATGCACTTAAATCCAGTATTTTGTAACAACCAAAACCATTTTTATTTGAGAGAAATACATTAATGAACCTAGCCACTGGCTAGTAGTTTATGCCAAGGGCTACAAGAGTTTTTTTAAATCTTGATAGTAATGGAATTGCAGAAAGAGAGAGAGAAGTTTGATGCTCCATGAACATATCAACAAAACCAGAAGTTGAGTTTTTAAGAATCTCACCTTCGTTTTTTCTTCATGCTTTTCTGATGTTTTCTCTACAGTTTGGTTGTCATTACGGGCATCTTCACAAACCGAATTTTGGTTACAATTCCCATGGATAAAATTACTAGTTAGAGATTGCCGCCTTCTTTTATAAGTTAGAAACACTTTGTTTCCGAACATTTAAACTTCTTTAGATAAGAACTCCTGAATTGCTGGATGCTAGGCTTGGATCACTGAAGAAAACAAATTAAAACACGGATCACCAATGAAGTCCATTCCAGTTAAGAGTCAAGCATTCAGCACTGAAGTGCAGAATATTATGAATATAGATAAATAAATGACAAAATGAATACATCTTACAAATCACAGGACACATCTCTCAAAGATTAGATTATGATAGCATATATCTTCAATCTACAAAAGTAGTTTAAGTCCTGATTTAACCTGCAAATTAGTTAAAAAGCCCTTAAGGAGTTGCAAATCACATAAACTGATATGAATGAAGGCAAGAAGGGCAAGCAAGTTTCACCTCAGGCATTTGAAATATCAATACAATATTGTGATGATTGAAAATCTTAAAATGGTCTAGTGCCATGAAATTTTCACGTGTATTATATGCAAAAGCAAAATGGAAACTAGTCGCTTTTTATTTATAATTTATACAAAAGGACCAGCCAGCTAAGCATGGGACATCTTTGTTGCAAAGAAAAAATCGCAAGCTCAATAAGCTAAAGTATAAATGTTCATCTTTCTTCTACATAGAAGTTCAAGGAACCACTTAATGTGCCACAATATTAATTAATAAACCATAAGAGCCCATGATTCCCTCAGTTTTTTTTTTTTTTCATGAACAACCACATTCTGAAAGAACCTTTGCCAACAGTAGCAACAACTGGACCAATAAGGTCCTTTATGAGGGTATCTAACACAAAATTCCACATAGAAGCAATCCCTACCCGGAGAAACTTCGATAGTTGCATCTTTAAACAAGAATACTTTTCTTTAATGACCATACTTCCCTATTCCATCGACATTGAACACTTCATTAACCACGTGAATCCACAGAAAAACACTTCACTAACCTGACCTCCAAGTCACCACCATCCACACTCCATCATTTTCAGAGCACATGAATGAAAACGCTCCGTTTAACGCAGTTTGTAAGCAAAAAATGAGATAAAATCTAAACACCCCCTAAAAACAAAAAGAAAGAAACTTTGCTTATAACCCGAAGCTTCACCTACTTCAAACACAAACCCCACTATTCTTTTTTCTTTAGACACAAAAAAAGGAAAAGATTCCTTGCAGCAAAACCTAACGAGAGAATGGGTCCATTCACACTAAAGAATCACCGGTTTACATTTACTATTCAGCCATTCTCCACATCACCCAGATGAATTTGTGCAATTTCAAGCCATGCAGTGCGCAAAAAGAATCAAACTTTGGCAAGCAGTCAAGCAAAAAAGAAAAGGAAACGATAAAAAATTATGGAGAAGTGCAAAAAAAAAAAAGAAAAAAGCAGAAACAGCTTACAAAAGAGAAAGCAGAGACAAGTGAGCGGAACAATAATACACCAAAGTTGAAAGCTCTTCCTGTTGTCAGCATCTGTCTCTACTCTATAGTACTTTGAGAAACTTAACAAGAGGTAAGATCAGTCCTTGTACAATGTATTTGGTTATGTTTTTCATTTTTCTTGTTCTCGTTTTTCATTAATAATAATAATAATATTAATAATTAATTATTAATAAGCAGCAGAGCCACACTCACTGACAAAAACCTTTGCTTTTTGCTTGCGTTTTCACGCCAACATTGACACGTCGCTTCCATGAGGTTATGTCATAGGCCCAGAAACGAGAAAGACCCATCTTTTAACCTGATTTAGGCGATTTCTTTTTGCACCTCCGTATGTTTCCCGCTAAATATGAAAATTCTAACTTTCTCCTTCGTGTTTAAATTTCTTTTTAGATTTTTGTAATCTAAAAACTTCTTGATTAGGAATGACAAAAATATTGGTGTCCATGACTATTCGTAATGAATAGTTAATATATGTGGATAGTGAATATTTTAATATCCGTTTATAAATGGATCTGATTCGAATATCATATTATTTATACTGTAGATAATTTTTACCCATATAAATTTAAATTTAAAATTTAATTTATATTTTATTAATTTAAATTTAATTAAAATTAAAATTTAATTTATATTTTATTAGAATAAATTTAATCAAATTTTAAATATAAATTAAATTAAATTTATATTTATATTTTATTTTTTTCATAATTTTATTTAAAACCAAAATTGAAAAACATATATCTTTTTTCAATATTTGTGGGTATGCGAATAATCATGGTTACCTGCGGATTTTAAAAAAATTTGCAGATATTTTTTAAACGAATACTCGTCGAGAAAGCAGATAAGTAGTGGATGGATATCTTTTTCCAAATCGAATTGCAAGTAGACATTATCCTTATCCAACTCAACCCGTTGTCATCCCTATTCCTGATTATTACACCATTTAGAAGTAAAACATCTCTTTCAAATAACACACCCTTTTTTGCATTAAGAATGCTTTCACATTTTGTTTTTGTCTTATGAAGTGTGTAATTGTGTGTGATCAGTGGCGAAATTTTGACAAAATATTCAAGAGTGCATTTCTTAAGTTTAATCGACGTAAATGTATTTTTTTCATTTTCGTCTCAAGTCATTTTCTTAAAAAAAAATTATTCTTTTAATTTTTATTATAATTTTTTAATATAAATTTACCACCTCTCACCTATTTATAGAAAAATAAATTTATCATTATGCAATTGTACATATTAAACAAATTTATCACATATAAGAAAAAAATCCGTAACAAAAAAGAAAAATTAAATTTATTCAAAAAAATAAATTAATCAATTCAAAAATATTTCTTAATTAATAATTTTATCGTAGTGTAATTTTATTTTGAGAAAGAAAAGAAATTGAGGATGAAAATTGGGAAAAAGAAAGAAGAAATGAAAAAGAGATGGAGATCAAAAGAGAAAAAGAAAAGAATGAACTATACATAAAATTAAAAAAAAAAGTTTAATAAAAATAATATATAAAAAAAGAAAATTAAACAATTTTGAAGGAGTCCACTAAGTCATCGAGAAGGTCCATCGGTGTATGTAATTCGAAAAATACGTTCGACTTTTATATTACAAAATCCAAAAATATATTTTACACAAAATATATTTTAGATTACATAATTTAAAAATTCATTTTACATAAAATAATTTCAAATAATATAATTCAAAAGACATTTCTTAACTTCTGGATTATAAGACTACAAATATATTTTGCATACAAAACTTTCGAATTTTTTTATCAAAAAGTCATTTTGACTTGATTAATAATTTCATTCTTAAGTGATTTTGATTTTTGTACTTTTTTTTTACGAGTTCTGTCCAGTTTTTCAAAAAGAAATCAATTAATCTTTATTTTTATATATAAGAAAAATTTTATGCGATTCATTTCATTAAATTATAAGGACTGAAATATTAATTAAGTTCTCAAAATTAAAGTTACTGCTTTTGTTTTACATTTAAAAAATATGACTAAAATAAAGTGTACAAATGTCAAATTGGGAATTAGATATAAACCTAACATTCAAAAGTAGTATTAAAATCTATCTTACTATATTTATTGAATCATCATACAAAAATTTATTATGTGAGGCTTGAGTAAGTTTAAAAGTATTTATTACACATCTCACATAAACGACGAGTCAAATTCAATAACATCATTATAAAAATTATAATAAATAGTTTATATTTAAGATTCCAAAATAAAAAAGGGACGTATTATTTTTCTTAAATTACAAATTATATAATAAGAAATTTTTAGTATTAATTTTAATCATTACAATTTTTATTTCAATTCTTTAATAAAAAAATTATCTTTTAGCTTTCAAAGATTATTAATATAAAAACTACAATTATTTGTCACAGTATAGAGAGAGACGGAACTATGTAACACTTTGTAGAAGTGCTAAAATAAGTGATTTTGGACCATTTAATATTAATAAATTTAAAAAATAACTAAATGTTAGTTTATATATATATATATATATATATATATATATATATATATATATATATATATATATACTAGCGTAACACATGTGTTATCGTGTCTGTGTGTATATATTTTTTAAATATGCATGATATTATATTAATAGGTGATAATATTATAATGTTATTAAGTTAATATATATATATATATATATATTAAAATTATATTTATTAAAAATAAAGTGAAATATATCATAACAGATAAAAGACTAACCATTGATAAATAAAGAAGAGAAGAAATAGAAACATCTGATTTTATAAAAAGTTTGTAAAAATAACGGTCAATTTTTAAAAATTTAATAAATTATTATATTTAAAGGGGTAAAAACGGTATTTTGAAAAGTAGACACAAAAAGGGGAATCATCTTTATATATTGTTATAGATATATATTACATTTAATTATTTTTTAGTATTTCAAATTTAGTGTAAGTCTAGTCCAGTGAGTATTTTCTTTTATAAAAATCATTTCATTTTAGAGCAATAAAAAAAACATTTGAAAATTATAGTGATGTAAATTTTAGTTTCTGAAGTTAAAGTCATTTTCTGCTAACTCGTTAAAAGTCATATTTTTAGATATTTTTTCATACCTATTGCCGATAATAAGTAACAGCCAAAAATTTGTATCCATTTTTCATGATATTATGCATGGATCAGATATATTATGGCGAATTCGTCAGATTTCATTGTGTCTTCCACAATGGAATCTGAAAAGTGAGATTCCGGGTAATTGTTTCCATAATCTTTTTTTGTCTGAAGAAATGACTCATCGAAATAATGAGTTACTATTGATATCGACACATCTGAGATCGCTAAATGTTCAGGAGTTCTTCTACTTGGATGACTTAGATGTCTCGTATTTCTTGAAAAAGCGATTCGATTGATGGGATTTGGTATAATACTTATGAGATCGATAAGATTCCAATATTTATTCTTAGAACATATGGATTTGACCCCATAAGCGGGACCACCACCCCATAACATGTTGCTACCAAAAGCAAAACTCCGTATTTCTTCTAGAGAATCTCCTAATTGTTCAAAAGCAACTAAAAAGATATTCTTTAACCAGAAAGAATTCAGTTCAGATATAGGATACCTATTTTAAAAGTCACGATCTTTGAAGTTTTGCATATTTTTTGTTTATATCTTCAGACGAATGATACATAGTTTTCTTAATACATATTAAAAAAAATATCGAACATGTCATTTATTAAAATAATGTTAGTGAAATAATTATGCTTTTATAGTGTATACTTTTCTCTATAAACACGAACATCTATCAGCACACATTCAGGGATAAACTAGATGTTTCAGTAAAATTTAAGAAGTTAATCTGAATTGTTTTTTATAGGTTAAAGTTGTGTTGTGGTTATTTTTTAAGTTTGGTGAAAGGGTTTTATTTTTAATCTGAAAAATAAAACAAATTTGTTTCAAAAAATAAGTGGGTAATAAATAGCATGTGAAAGCAAAAAATAAATGATAGTTTGACATAGCCTTTTAAAAATGCTTGACACATACTTTTAGTAATATTATTTAATATTTCATTATTAAATACTTATAAAATTTTTTTGTATTTTTAAAATAACTATAAATAAACTATTCTTTACAAATAACAATTATTTAGAAAGCAAAAAGCATGCTACATGCTGGGGGACACGTCCATGCATGCCGCCGACGACGACAACTATGCGGTGGTGACGCGCCGTGTACTCATCCATCATTCCATGACAGTCAGTTATGTTAACGCGGCACATGAAACGACGTGCTCTCTAACCGTTCCACGTGGCAGCCACTTGGGATTTTGTCATGCTTTCCCTTGCCCAGAAAATTCAAAAAACAAATAAAAAGAAAAAAGGAAAAAGTAAAAAGCGTCGGAGCCTTTATTCCTTCCTTGGCATAACCATAAAGCGTAACGAACCTTGGTTCGATCTTGGAAGTTCTCCGTTCTCCTTTCTCCATTCCGATGGCGGAGGAGAACACTCTCCACCGGGCGACCTCTTCCTCCAGTGACATCTCAGTCTCTTTAGACACAGACGCCACTTCCGCTCCCGCCTCCGCCGGTAACATTTCCTCCTTAATCTTTCCCTCGATTTTACAAGATCGTTTCCATGCAATTAGGCTTGTGGAGTAACGATAGTAAAAACAAGAACAAACACAACTCATGCGGTTACGTGTATTGCTTCTTCTTTGGATTGTTCTTACGCAGGGCCTCTTCACAGGAATTCATCCTATACGGAACGGAACACGCCTGCGCCTACACCTGCACCTGCACCGGTTAACGGTGATAATGATCTTACGAGAGTTAGGAGCAAGGGAAGCAGTGTAGCGGCGCTTGCTAGGTTCCTTGACGCCAAAGTACCCTTCAGGGAAAAGGTTTCACCAGAATTACTGTGTTCTATAATTATTCTTCGAATTTTATGCAATTGAAGGCTCGTATGTAGCAATGTGTTGCATTTTGGAAGGGGGACGTATATAACAGGACAGGGACTGTAGTGTAATTTTATGCTGTGACTTGTTTCTCAGTTGGAATTTTTGTTGTTGGGAAGATAGATTTATGCATCAGTTAAATCGGAGGTGTTAATAGTGGCGTGCTGAACTGTAGTTTTGTGTTGAATGGGATCTCAATTGTGCATATCCCCGCATATACCTAGATACATTATAGGTTGCCGAGTATCCTAACAATCATTCTGTATTGGTCACGTTTCCTGATACTACTTCAAATTATTTCTATCACTTTAAAATATTTAACTTGACGCTTTTAAATTCTCTTCATGTTTTTTTAATCCTTGAAAACTGTTTGCAAATGTGTTAGGTGCAATGGGTAAAACGGGCTTCCGTACTTAAGGCTGATGGTACAGTTGAAATTAAAGTTCCAGGAGTAGGAAGTAGTGTTCATGAGCATCATGTTAAATGTGATGAACCTCATGAGGAATTTTGGGATGCAATACACAATCAGGATATTCGACCTATCAAGCCACTTCAAATTGTAATGCTTATAGTCGGCACACGGGGAGATGTCCAGCCATTTATTGCCATGGGGAAGCGTCTGCAGGTTTTTTGCATTCCTGGTTTCTGAAGTATTAGTTTTAGACGATGATCATGTACTGCAAGAATGTGTTGTATATTGTTACGTTGTGTTAATGGCAGTAATTAGGGTTCAAAATGTTTAATTTTACTCTGGCGACATTTAATAACAATGGACATTTAATAACAATGGAAATAGGTTATTAGTTTGTTCTGAAATTAAGCTTTTAATGCCAAGGTCCTGCTTATGAAATATTTTTGCACCAAGCAAAAGTTTTGTAATTTTATAATTTTAATGCCAAGATCCTGCTCTGGCTTGCTTAATTGCTTTCAAAAGCCTGGGAACATAACTGGTCTCCTCCTAGTAACTTGTGGTTCAGGTTTTCTGTGCAAGTGAGCTTACAGTAGATTTATGGTTTTAAATTTTACAAGTTTACCAAATACAGTCTTGCATGTGATGTCTTTACTTTTTACAGAAATTTAAAAATCAGTTTATTTCACCCCTCTCTCTGACGTTGTACAAGTTGAAATTACTGAAGTATGGCTTTGTGCCTGAGAGACGGTTGAACAGGACCAAAGCATTTTTATAGTTTCACAACTTGCAAAGTACAACTAAAATAACCCTTTTGTATGTCTTCCCTGTTTGTCCGCCCCATAGGAATCGTACTGACCCTAGAGCTTCATTTATTTGTTTTGACTATTATTGAAACAGTCAGCCCGTGTTTCATTATGGATCACAAACTTTCTTTTTAATAGCTTATTACTTGATCAAACTCGTGACACTATCGAAAATGTTGATGTCTTTATTTTCTAAAGCTTTTTCATTCTCTTTTCCTTTAATCCTATGTAATGCAACCTAGTTGAGGCTGTGTCTTTTGCAGGAAGATGGCCACAGAGTTAGGCTAGCTACTCATAAGAACTTCGAAGATTTTGTCTTGAATGCAGGCTTGGAGTTTTACCCTTTGGGTGGAGATCCTAAAGTTCTTGCTGGTTGTAAGTGTATCTTGTCTTAATCCAAAGCAAAATCTTTCTAGATCCAACTTGCTTTAATTATTTAAAATTGAGTAATAACATTACCTGGTAATGACTACTCATACTAACTTTTATTAGTAACTTGCCCATAGCATCATTTGTAGTTTTCTACTATTTATCTTCATAATTCAACACAAAAATAATTAATCAGATGAATGCAGTCCATTTTTACCAGTGGAATGGATTTCATGCCGCCATCTCTCCTTAACAAGAAATGTCATGTATGCTGTAGTTATTTGTCCAAAAATATGTATACACAAAAAAACTTTATCTAAAAAAATGAGGAGCTCTATAGCTGGAATAGAAGGTGAATCTAAAACTTAATATAAAATCACGAGGATTACTCCCCAAGAATCAATGGTACATTTTTGGTCATATGGAGGTGAGGGAATGTTTATACCACTCTTTTCTGATATAAATATTTGTAGCCGTTTAATGAATTGTGTTTCTTCTCTGTTCATGCTTTCAAATTATAAATATACATGTTTTCTTCAGATATGGTCAAGAATAAAGGCTTTTTGCCATCAGGACCTTCAGAAATACACATACAAAGAAATCAAATCAAGGATATTATTAATTCTTTGCTTCCTGCATGCCACAGTCGTTACCCAGAGTATAATGCAACATTTAAAGCAGAAGCGATAATTGCTAATCCTCCAGCATACGGTTAGATTTTACTTAAGATATTTTTTTTCTTTCAATTTCATTGTGCTATGTTTCATAATCATTATAAATAACATTTAAGATAATGTAGTTCAAGTATTTTATCAAGTAATCAGAGATTGCAATGTAACGGAAAATTCAACCACAAACTGTGTCCCATAAAATTTATGGATTTTTATCCTCTGAAGTGCTTGGTAAATACAGAGTGGTAATCTCACAGTTCATTATAACTGTAACATCCCATTTAATAGTTTTTCACACTATCAAACAAAATATTATATCGTGATCAAACAGTGCAGATAGTCAGGATAACAGTCATATATACACAATATATGAACTTAGTACAGTCCTTCGAGCTGTTACTTCTACATATATATATATACATATATATATATATATATATATGTATATATATATATATATATATATATATATATATATATATATATATATATATATACAAAGAAATAGAAGGTGAAAAGGGTGCTAAACTACACCACTCCAAAACATACAACCAAAACTTAATTACAGCGGGCACTCCCTGCCATGCTCCACTCCTACTCAGGAGGGGTATCTCCACCTGGTTTCTGCCCTGCTCCCACCAAACACAGGTGATCATAGCAAAAGGACAAAAATACAAAAGCAGACAACACAAACAAGAAGGGTAAGCCAACTGAAAGAAGCAACATAAATACACTTCGCAATTAGAGAATTCATTCATAGCATATAATACAATCATAGTTTTATCGACTCAATATCCGGATTGTGTAAGGGACGTTGGAGCTCTTGGTGGCTTGCACCTGTAACGGTTCCTAGACTCTGCAGAGTCTGGACACATGGAGTATTCACCCAACCGTTCCCAGGGTAAGTCCCCTCCACGTCTAAGACTTGATCAAGTCCGACGACGAGGACTTCCTGCTACTCCTCACGACATAATCCATTCTACTCTATCTGAGCTTGAATGATTATTGGAGTTTCAGGATACCAACCATTTTAGATTTCTCACATCCTTACACACACTACTATTCCACTTGGATTTCCCTTGAAATTCCATTTTAACCTCATCTTCTCATAACTTATATTCATCCAATTAAATCATACAATACATCAATGATAGCATTCAAAGCATACAGGACCTAAGTTGCACAAGGATGCATTAAAGCATATATTTTTACCAAAGAAAACAGATGTGAAGCACTATCACTGCAGTGGTTCTCGCTCAGGCTAAAAAGTCTAGCCTAGGCGAGAGGTTATCTCGCTCAGACGGGTCAGTCTCGCCTAGGCGAGACACTAACAGTTGTAAAAGAGAAAAACCTAGGCGAACTCTCGCTCAGGCTAGACTGGTTCGCCCAGACGAGATCGTTATCTCGCTCAGGCGACCCCAGCTCGCCTAGGCGAGACTTCGCGCAGGAAGAGATGTGCGTCTCCTGATGCTTTCGCTCAGACGAGAATAACTCGCCTAGGCGAAAATACCAGGTCACACACTTGTTCCCACATGCAACAGACCAGTTTCTATCAATCACCAAGTAATTTTCACCAATACACGCAATACAAACACAAATTCATCACTCAATTACATAATTCAAGCTCATCCATAGATTTTCTATACAAATTTGAGAAGAGGAGCTAGCTTCCCTTACCTCTATATATCTTTCTAATGAACTTGGACCCTCCCACTCAAGAGCTTCAGTCGTACCACTAGAGAACTGGAATTTCAGGTCCAAAATGAGATGGGTTCCCAACAGCAGAAAGGGATTCTACAAATTGTCGAATTAAAGAGGAATGAAATGGTTGGGAGTGACTTACATGGAGGAGAAGAAGGAGTTGAAGCTAAGAGGAGAGATTCTGAATTGACCCCGGGTTTGGATTCTGCTAATACAGAAGAGTGATTCAGAATTTTCTCCTTTGATAGAGAGAAGGCAGAGAAGAGAAGAGGGAGAAGGGTGTTGTGAGGTGCAAAGTGTTTCAGTGGTGTGGGTGGCGAGAGAGAAGAGATTAGGGGACTGAAAATTTGGGTCTTCACAATAACTGCGACTGTATTTTATCTGTTAGTCCATCAATGGTTACTAAAGTTTAAATTGTATTTCTCATCAGAAATCAAGAAGCACTGAGAAAGATAAAATGAGAAAAAGCTTAGAGAGAAATCTGGGAAACATTTGTTCTGACACTATTAACTGAAAGTCTAAATCATACGGGTTCTGCTACATTTACTGTAACTGATTAATTGATAAGGATAGTTAGACTTACAAATTTTAATTTGGGTACACTCAGGGAAAATATATCTACAGAAAAAATAGCTGGAAAATTTTGTATTGTGGTTTGCCAGCTTGTTAATATTGATGAAGACCTTATAAGGAAATCTTCGTACAGTGGCTTTTTTCAGTTGGGTTAGTTTTCCACATCAGGGTCTCTGTGACCCAAAGAGCAAGCTTTCTAGAGTTTTGTGCTGATTAAGTTTTAAACTACTGAATTTAAAGAGTGGGCAAAGTCAAAGGCATGGGCCGCAAGATTGTATTGGCAGCAGCAGCTTTCACGTTTTATTGATTCGTTTTTTTTTATGGGTAAACATCTAGATTAGATATGTTTTTGAGGATTACTTCATTTCGTTATGAGAGTGAAAAGGGTATACTATTAGTTTAGCAAAGCAATGAAAAACAAACTTATGGGAGACTTTTAGTGACTGTGAAAAGTAACGCATAACAGAAAGAGAGGGGAAGAAATCCTAGTTTTCTCAAGCTGAAATGCATGATGAAAGACATTGTAGACTAAACAAGAAATTCCTCCTTTTTATTACGAAGTCCCAGAGATGGAAACTACCAATAGGCTATTAACAAACAGAAATAAAGTTCACTGGCAGAGGAATATAAATTACTACGCCTCTAGAAAGCTATCTGATATTATTCACAGCTGTTATGTATTACTAAAAAATATTGTATGTTCTTTTAATGTATATGAACCTTATGCAGGGCATACACATGTTGCTGAATATCTAAAAGTTCCACTTCACGTATTCTTCACTATGCCATGGACGTAAGTCTTGTTTCATAACACAGGCTAATCCTACACTTAATTATACATGTCTACTGTGATTTATCTCCTGTGTTTATCAAGCATTGGCTTAGGATCTAAAATCGTTCTCAGTAGTCATAAAGAACAGGTAAGCAGATAGGTTAGAGGATACTTTTGTACTTCGATTATGCATGACAATGTTTTACAACATTTCCAGGCCTACTACTGAATTCCCTCATCCTCTTTCCCGTGTTAAGCAACCAATTGGCTACAGAGTGAGTTCTACTATCTGTCTGTTAATCGTTAATCTGAAATTAGCCAATCTATTAATATCCCATGGGATTCTAATTTATCGTTTTGTTTGGTGTTTCAACTCTCAGCTGTCATATCAAATAGTTGATGCTTTAATCTGGCTTGGAATACGAGACTTGATAAATGAGTTTAGGAAGAAAAAGTTGAAGCTAAAGCCTGTTACATATCTAAGTGGATCTTACACTCACCCTTTTGATGTGCCCCATGGTTATATGTGGAGCCCTCACTTAGTCCCTAAACCAAAAGGTTAGATATGTATTTATAATGTGTTCTCATATTTTAGCCCTCACTTTTCCATTGCAATTGTTATTAGATAGGGTTGTGAGGAATACTACCACAATCGTTATTTTGTGGAGGATGTCATGATAATATATTTGTCTTTTACTGATTTGCAGACTGGGGACCTAAGATTGATGTTGTTGGATTTTGTTTCCTTGACCTTGCTTCAACTTTTGACCCACCAAAATCGCTAGTAGATTGGCTTGAAGAGGGAGAAAAACCTATTTATGTTGGATTTGGTAGCCTTGTGAGTTTCTATACTACTGTGTTTTGGTCATCTAATTAACCTCTGATGACTCTGCAGATTACACTAAGATTTGTTAGTAATATATATATATATATATATCAGACTCGGTGACTTGTTCCATACTAAGGTGTTAAATTAAAGGTGCCTCGCCTTTTGATCTCTAATTTTGCTTCGGAAGTTGTCTGTGAGAAGGGGAAGCTAAGAGATAATTTTTTTCTGAGTTGTTCCTGGAAGTTCCCACAAAGTCATTTCAGTTTTCAAATTAAAATTAAAAGAAACATCTGTCTTGAATGAAATTCTGTACAATTGTAATAAAGGCTTGCTGAAGAAGTAATGATGACTTTATACTTTGAGAAACAAATATAGAAAACGCTTGCTGAAGAAGTAAAAATAAAGGCTCTTCTATTTCATGTATTTGTTTGCCAAAGCAGAGATATGAAACTGCGGATAAAGAATCACTATACATATTGAGCTATAATTCTGCTTTTGATTGTATTAATCGTCAAAATAGATGTATGCCAACTTTATATCCTTCAAACACTATTGTCATGTAATATTTATTGGTCTTTTAAACAGCCTTTACAAGAACCAGAGAAAATGACGAAAATTATAATACAAGCTCTGGAAAAAACAGGACAGAGAGGTGTCATTAACAGAGGCTGGGGTGGTCTTGGGTCTTGTGAGTCATGATTTCTACTTAAAACATGCCATTGGTATACTATTTATGCTTATTTGATTGTGAAGTATGTAGTAATTTCTGTTTCTCAGTGGCAGAACGAAAGAAATCTCTGTATTTCTTGGACAACTGTCCGCATGATTGGCTGTTTCCCCGATGCACTGCTGTGGTAAATTTTCACTTAATGGAAGTACTAATGTTTTTTTTTTTTTTTTAATTTAAATTTGAGTTTTGCTTGAAAGTTACCAATTTCAGATACATCACGGGGGTGCCGGAACAACTGCCGCTGGTCTTAGAGCTGAAGTAATGTATCGGTGTAATGTGAATTCTTGCAATTTCAATATTATATTCCTCTCAAAATAATAAGATCTTTTCCATTCGGCAATTTTGCAGTGCCCAACAACCATTGTACCATTCTTTGGGGACCAACCATTTTGGGGAGAGCGGGTACATGCTAGAGGAGTAGGTCCTGCACCCATCCCGGTGGATGAGTTTACATTAGACAGGCTGGTCGATGCCATAAACTTTATGCTGAAACCAGAGGTAATATTTAATTTGATCACATATCAGAGCAGTTAGTACTGTGAATGTAGCATATAGAATGTGTTCCGGTCTACCCTTGTTCATAATCCATAAATATCCCATACCATAATTTACCACGAAAAAGCATTTGCTCGACATTAATGTTTTGGTTGGCGATCGTTAGTAGTATATGCTTATCAAGCACCCATTTATTTACTTTGGTGACACACCGATTTATATATTTTATCATGGGAAGTGACAAAATCAAGTAAAGAAAAAGAAGAATTCACCATTGCTCCCGAAATACGGTATGGAATCATATTAACAACTGGAAATGACTTCACAGCAGTAGTTTCCCCTATTTCTTTCTTTAGTTAGGGAACAATGCGAATCTGTCAAATATGGTCAAGACTCTTATACTTTAATGAATTCTTATCTTGGAACTGTGAATAACTCGTGAACTTTAAAAAACATTATGAATTCTTAGAGATGAACTAAATCTACATGTCTTTTAGAGATTGAGAACCAAGTTACATCGATATGAAAGTATAGGAAGCTTGGCCGTGTTTAACTGTGATCTCAACATATTTTTCTTTTCTTATAATGGTGACTAGAAGAAACTTGGGACATTTTACATGTTATTCAAACCCGTCACTACTAGGTTGACGCTAGTGAGAGTTTCCGTTAGTTGCTAGTAATTTGTTATTATGGTAATAGATCTGCGAATTCATTGCCATCCTGGAATGCTTTTCGTTTTTACTCTTGCTGATGATATATATCGTTCTGGGGCTTATATACAGGTGAAAGGGCGTGCTGTTGAACTTGCTAATTCCATGAAAAATGAAGATGGGGTGCTAGGAGCGGTTAAAGCTTTCTATAAACATTATCCGGACCAAAAATCCAAGTGTGAAGAGGCCAAGGCTTTAGCCGCCGTAACCAAGCCCAAGCCCATTCATAAATATTTCTCTTTACGAGGATGTTTTGGTGGCTCTACATCTTCTGTGGATACACATCGACCATAAAAAGAGGAGAAAAAAAACTACATAAAGCACACTCGTCCATGTAATCATGTCTGTCATCCAGAGTAATTCTGATATAGAAGCAATTCCTAAAAGTAAATAGCCACGGTGATTTTGCTGAGCTTCTCCAGAAGCATTTCTGAAGGGATTCCAGTATACTCCAATCACTGTCAACAGATGCTACCTTACATCTTTTGTTTTACTTTTAGTAAACGGTTTGTATGTTACAAGAACCAGTGTTTTGTAGAATACAACCAATCATTTTCTATAAAATTTATGGACAAGGAAGATGCAAATTTGTTGGTTTATTTTTGTGTACTGTTCTCCTCCAAGCACTATATTCAATTAGTGACTGTCCTCGCTCCCTTTATGCTAAGAGTGACAACAACAGAAACTTTTTAATACGTGATTATTAGTTAAGATTTGTTTAAAATTACAAAACTGAGTATGAGACACGATAAATAAGTAAACTCAGTTTTACAATTTTTAATGAACGTTCATCAATAGCAAAGCATTCAAAAAGTGTCAACCATTTTCTACTGCACTTTCCAATTTTGTTCTACATGTGCTTGGTGGACATAGCACCAAGTTTACTTGTGCAGTCTCTCAACGTCTAAATTTAATGTATTTACAAATTTATAATCTGAGAATACACCTTTTGAAATAAGAATTTTAAAGGCACGAAATATTTGTTGTTTTGCTCTCTTCCTTCCGAAAGGAGCGAGGGTGGGGGATTGTTGATTTTTTGAGGACATAAAGGTTCACCTTACTACATAATTCACTCAAAGCTAAAAGAATGAAAAGAATTCTACCCAAATTTTTCCCCTTTCCACTCATTTTTTATATTGTGTTAACATGGTTTATGATTTGTTTACACAGCAGCTAGGGCTGAGGCTGAGCCTGAGGCTGATAAACTTGTCCTTTCTGAGTTATTTCATCCTGATCAGAAAGGCTTACGGATGGATCCACTTCCAAAGTTGACATCTGTAATGAGGGTACAATAGGAGCTTTTATTCTGTGTGTTACAGTCATCTTCAGGCCTTGTGTCGTATGAATTGTTGCTCCAGTAGTCATATCAACCTATAGATTATATAGTATCAGTTTCCTATTACTAAGATATGTTAAACCAACCAACTTTAAGACCATCACTCTCTAGAACTTTAAGGTTATACTAAAAAATATGACAACATAGTATCAAACTTACAGGTGGAGCTCCAACTGCCATTTGAAAGTTGAACCGTCTAACAAGCATTGCAAGAGCTACTACAGTCTTTACCATAAGCATCATAGAAGCATAGAAACATAGATAATTACTCATTAGTATGCGTATAGTAATTATAGAAACATAATTATCACTAGTAATTATGATGCAACTGGCTCATTGGCAAGTACAAAATTTAACAGCATAGCAATGAACATTACCTCGTATGTAGCAAACAAATCACCTATACATTTCCGTGGTCCTCCTCCAAACGGAAGATATCTGCAAGAATAGATAAACTAAGACAACATCCTCTAAACAAATATATTAAATATAAGTAATATACTTGAAGCTTTGGTTAGTCTCGTTAGGGTTTGGTCCATCTAATGGCCATCTTTCAGGCTCAAACTTGTCAGCATCATCCCACAGTTTTGGACTGCGATGCAGGTTCCAGACAGATATGAATATGTCTTCACCTCTGCAAAAGAATAGTGACACATAACACCATTGATGCTCAATATATTTCATACTGAGAGAAAACAAAAAAGAACAATACTTTTAAACAAGGTGAGAAAATTTGGAAAAACTATTTCTTAACCAGTTAATCAAGATCAAATATTTATTGCAATTACCTCTTAATAGGGTACTCTCCAAGAACATCATTCTCAATAGAGCGACGAATCAACACAGGTGGTTGTGGGTAAAGCCTCAATGACTAAAATTTGAAAATATATATTTATAAAAGTCAATTACAAGATAGATATAAAATAATGATGAAACGTAATACAAGTATGCCATGTTTATACCTCATTGATCACTCGGGTTGTGTATTTGAGTTTCTTCATGTCTTCAATAGTTGGATACCTATCTCCAAGTACAGAATCAACCTAAGAAAAATCACTTATTTATTAGTTTCAACTGATCTGGAGTCCTGATATGATATCTGATACTAGTTTGAGAATTAGGGGGGTGTTTAGTTTGAAAAAAACGTTTCTTGTTTTCACTTTTAATTACAAAAATGCAGATTATTTTCACTTTGTTTTCTGTTTTCAAAGATTGAATAGGAATCAGTAAAAAAAAACTTTTTATTGTTTTTACTGTTTTCTACAAAAATCTGAAAACAAACAACAAAGTGACATTACTATAAATAAAAGTGAAAACAGACAAAGTGGTCCTTAAGAATCTCATGAAACCTCTTCTTGGAGCTTGGACATGACTCTAGGCTCCTGCATGCCAACAAAAAAGGAGAAGAAAAATATTCTTGTATTAGTCATTACAAATTAAAAATTAATTCTTCACCTACGTGATTACAAAAAAATAATTGTTAAGTGTATACATCTCAATTTGGGATTCATGGCAAGAAATAACTGAATTGTTCTGTTGATCATGAATTATTTGCAAAACTTCTCATGCCTGATTAACCAAAACTTTTGGAATTAAAAAAAAAATATTGCAATTCCATGTCAAGCAATAATAACCCCAGAACAATAATCCCCTTCTCATTGAACCTTGGCCTCATATTATTACCTTGGATAGTAGATAAAAGGTCCAAGTTAAAACAGCAGCTGATGTTTCATGTCCAGCAATGAGCATGGTCATTAAGTCATCACGAAGTTGCTTACTTGATACCTACAAAGAGTCATTATTTAAAACTTTGCACTCACTTCCAGTTTCTTTTTTATATATAAAAAAGATATAATTAGAGACACAGCTAACATACATCATCTCCTGATGCTAACAAGAAGTGTAGAATACTTGGATCTTTTTCATTCATGTACTCTTCATGAAACTGTAACTCTTCTTCATCCACTATTCTCTGAAAATGATAATGGAAAAATATATAAAACAAGTAAGAGCTATGATGAATCACAGAAGGGTATTTCGCTGTAAGACAAGTGAATGACAGCTGAAAACTTTCCATGTTATGAAATTGATATTTACTTAACTACATATGCACATCAAAGCTACTGTATGGCTACATACATCAGAGAAACAATCTTTGTTGTGCAGAAATGTGTGCTTGGCAAGACCAATATATATGCACATCCATATTCAGGGTAAACCACAAAAGATTTTCAATTTATGCTCTAAAGATCTAATCACAAAAGTTCTCCAAATCTAACTTGTGAACAGAAAAGGAAGCAAGAATAGTCAGATGTCCTGTGCTTCAATTTGGATGGAACTTAAATGATGAAAAAAAGGAAGAACAAGCATATGATTCATTTTTATTGATGGCCAAGTTAATCACCAAGTGGTTACTCAGAATTTGACTTTTGCTAATCAAGCTCTGGTACCAAAGTTTCAAACAGAAGATAGTGTTAGAGATCATGAAAAGATTCCGTAATCATGATGATGAACATAAACTTATATTCATAGCAGATGTAGGAATGTAGACAGCATATCAATATTTACAGTGCCTTTCTGCAGTGATATCACATATTGCATAGCATCTCACGTGAACATATTTGGGACCACAAGCTTGAGTCACACTAATGACAACATTACCTTGCATATTGCTATAAGATCATCAAGCGTATCATTGATCAATTTGAGAGCTGCATTAACCTTCCTGAAACGTGGTGATATATCTTTCCATATTGGGATATCCCATACCGGAATTGGAGAAACACTTCGATCTTCTGCTTCTCTCAGCACAGTATAAACAGCCTGATATGATTAAATTAAGTGCAACAATGTGAAGCTGGTATACTATAAATAATTCCTTGGTGCAAGATAAATTGTAAACTGGAGTGGTGTACATACAAAAGACAGAAACACAAGGGAATACTTTAAAAACTATACCTCAACTATACCGGTGTCATTCGATAAACTATCAAAATCATAATTGAATACTGCCTTTCCTATGATGTCCAAGGTCAATCGAGAGAAAAGTGATTCCATCTCTGCATCTTCTCCATCGGATGCAGCAGCATCTAGCTTCTGGCAGAGCCTATCTGCGGCTTGTCCAAAAAGGCCAATCATAGCTGCTACATACTATAATCACAATCAGGAAATGAAATCAAATGCAAGATAGAGAAGCTGTAGCGGAGATTTAAGACAAAGTGAGGATGGTGTAGTATGAAGTAACAAACATCTCTTATTGACAACATAAAATAAATATATCAAAATATGATGCTCTATGCATATGCCTTGTTTAATAAGTATTTCCTTGTGGCGATTCTGTTTCTCACCTACATAAATTTGAAATTGATTCCTCAACTTAAGAAGGTAACCCTTTAAACCATGATCTCAGCAGCCAAGAAATCTGTCTAGAATATGGTTCAAAGTGACTGTAAATAAATCAGTCTAAGACCAGTAGAATACCTTCTGGTGCAACGCCGGGACTACAGCACGGCGTCTAACTCGCCATATTTCACCATCAGCTGGGATGAGACCTTTCCCCATTACAAAATCTAGGATCTCAGCCAAGATACCCTGCACATGAAGCAGTACTACAAATTAACACGCAAGTACAATGTATGAGAGAAAGGAGAGAACAGAAAAGCAGTTGCACAGTTTTGGTCATTGCTGATTGTTGAGTTTGATTACCTTTGAATAAGCCTTTGAATTGTCTTTCAATATGTGTTTTGCAATAGTCGGATCAGATACTATCAGAAAGGACTGCAAGACAACCAAGAACGAAACACGGTTATCCCCTGAAAGGTGTCCTTTTCTTCATTGATAAATTCAGGTTAAGGGAGTTTCTCCCTTTTCTAGTGCCGTGGAAGCCCTACTGAGATTACAAATTGCTAGAAAACTATAATTGTGGCAGCATGAACTGCATTTGTCTGTAAATTTCCCCAATAAAGAACACGATGATATTGCGACCGCAATTTAAAACCCTGCTATCCCAGATGAGGCTTTGTTTCCAAAGAAAAATAAACCACATTTCAGGTGGAAAAAAAAAAAAGGAAAAAGAAAGAGAAAAACATAACTAACCTTTGGTCCAAACGTCAACCTAAAAATCCCACCATATGTAAGGTAAAGTTCATACAAGGGAATGAAGAAGGCCACACTTCGAACAGCTTTGATTGACCCTTTTGCCTCAGGAATTTTGGCGTACACACCACCCCCTTCAACCCAACCAAACAAAAACTCCAGAACTTCTTTGGGCACCCCCACCTTTGCCAATCCCTCCATTAAAGAAAGTAAACTACATCAAACCCACAAATAATAAATAAACAAAAATTCCTCTTCGAAAAAGAAGACAAATTTCCGTGAAAAAAGGAATTTTTTTGAAACCTCAAGGTTCTTTATACTTACACAGATTTCTGCCTCACGGTGAATTCCCCTGAGGCAATCCTCGCAGACAATGCAGCTCGCCGTTTCTCTTCGAGAATGAGCTCCTTTTGTACCTCTTCATCATCCACCGAACCCGGGTCTCTTCCATTTGAAGAGGAACAAGCAATCACTGAGGAAAAAGACCCTCTCTGGGTTGTTATGGAGCATGGAAAACAAGAAGAAGAAGAAGAAGTGGTGGTGGCAGTGGCGACTTTGAGCCCATTTATGCAAATTTGCTTTGCATGGAAGCGTTGAGTGGAAATTGAAAGAGGAGGGGCTAGAAGAAGAGCAATGTGGGAAGCCATGGATCACACAAAGTGTAATTGGTCACAGATAAATAAGTGGCTAATGCATAGACATAATACTGTACAGAGTATAATTTGTGTACGCTTCTGAGTGGAATCTTTTGTGTAACCAAGGGTGAACAACTTGGTTAGATACCGTTTCTGGACTCTCTTTTGTTTTTTTTTTTCCATCAATAACTAAGCTTTTGTTCCTATCGGTGTAAGCCACGTTCTTTCTATGTTGTTTTAAGTCCCACGTTTGTTTGATCTCCACAGGTAATCTTTGTATGGTGCACAAGTCGATAACTTGTTTTATTGCTGAGTTTAAAAATACACTTTTTATCTCTAGTAATACCAAATATGGATAATTCAAAAGTGATTTGTGATCATGTTAGGTTGTGTTGAATTGTTACACCATTTTTGGTGATAATGTTAAATGAAAAGGTTCTTTGTCAAATTATAGGTACATGCATTTAGGTAAAATAATTGTTCATAACATTTGAAAAAATTGGTATTGTGACAAGTGTGTGGAGGTGGTGGACAAATTTAACAAAAAATTAATAGAATATGTCTATTAGAAATAAAAAATAATTTATAAATTAAAGGCAGATTATAAAGTTTTAAGCTTGCTAGAAATAATTTTGTGGGTGCTATGGACAAATATGAGAAAGAAGTGTGATGGATGTACAAAATTGGGACAACATCTCAATCTTACAATTATTGCTGATGCATAGTACCATTAATTAACATTATTAATGTTTCTGTGAATGAACTATTTCAAAAGGTTTGGAGGGACAAATATAAAACACTAGAAAAAAAAATATAATTTTGTAGTAATAGCACGTGGTGGTTTTATATTTAAGTAAGAAAAGATCAAATTTTTATTTTTATTTTTATATGATTTATGATTTTAGTATTGTGAATAGGAATGATTTATGTTTTATTTTGGTTATTCTATTCGATCTAATATTTACCTCGATTAAATTATATTGGTTTTTTATGTGTGGCTTAACCTCGATCCAATTTAAATTAATACACTTTTATACGAATTTAGAGATTTAGTATGAATTACAAGACTCCTTCTTATATATTTTTTTGTTATGAGCAAATTGTATTATGTTTTTCTTTTTCATGTTTTATATTAATTTTAAAAAAACTAATATGACTTGACTTAGATGAAGTCTTGAATTTATTTTTTTATAAATAGTGTTTTTGTTTAATTAGATTGATACTTAAAGATTAAATCTTTTAACAAAAAGAGGATTTTATTTTTAATTTTGACTAATTGATTATGCTCAATCATTCTCGTTCAGAAAAGGGTTGGATTGAGTTATGTTTAACATAAAAAATAAAAAAATTCAACCCAAATTTATATTATTTTTAGTAGGTTGATTCAAATAATATCCAATCCATCAAACATCCATAATTATGATATTGTGTTTTCAGAAAATGAAAATAGCATCTAATTACTTACTAGAATGAGTTTTTTTATTGACTTTTAATGATTATTATTAAAAGAGTTTATGAAAACAAAACATAAAATCATTTGAAAAATAATTAAACTATATAACATAGGAATTTCATTATGTTTTCTTTCAAAATTCATACAAAAGCTACAAAACCAAATATCAATTTTGATAACTTTAAGTGTGTGTTTGGTTTCACGTTCCAACCACCCAAAATCGATTTTAAAGCATATAAAATTTTTCAAAGTTACTTTTCAAACTTAATTTTAAACAAGGGAGATTCACATCCTGACAGAAGATATCCATTCCAACTTCTCCATCAACAAAATAAATTTGCTCACATAATTTAAAACCAATTATGTAAACGGGTAACCAAACACGCTCTAAGAAGATATACCCCTTTTTTTAAGCAAAAGATATAAGTGGCTCTAAATTAGGAATTACAAAATAGACTCTAATAGATTAATTTGCTAGTTCGTTAAAATTTTGTAGGACAGGTTGAAATTTGCTAGTTCGTTAAAATTTTGTAGGACGGGTTGAAATTTTAAAGTGGTCTTTGATTGAGTCAAAAGATTTTAGACCGAAAGAAAAAAAAAATATTGATGATAATATTTAAAACAAGATAAAAACAAAAACATAATAAATAGAATTTTAAGTTTTAAAGATAAAATCTTATGGACGTTATGTCAGAAGAAATCTTTATTGTAGTTTTTTTTTTTCAGCAAAAGAAAAAATATATTGAAATCTTTATTGTAGTGTTTTATATTTTTAGGATGTTTTTTCTACAGATATTATATGAATTTTTACAAAATGTATAAATGGTCGAAGAATTTATCCATAAATGTAAAAATAAAATAAAATAAAATAATGAATTATCTATATAGCATAGTGTAAATGTAATCGTCCACGTTGATATATGGAATGCGCTTTAAAAGGGATTGGTCTCTCTGATTCTTCCATGGATATGGTGAAGCTGACATTTACGATGCTTCATTCTTTTCATTTTCATGTCCTCTTCTGCCACCTTTTTCAATTTTCTCATTTCACTTTTTTTTTTTGTTATTGCAGGTTTGTTCATTTTAATTTTTTTTCCACGGTCTTCATTCATTTCCATTGAATTATCTTCATCTTATTCTCAAAAATCTAAAAACTATAAATTTGAAGTTCATACTAAATAAAAATAAAAATAAAAATAAGTTCAAAAATATATAAAAAATATATATACTTGCTTTAACATTTTAAATCGAAAATGCCATAATCTCTTTAAGAATTTGTTCCCATCTTGTTAGTATTAATCTTCTCCATAAATCTCTCTTTTAAAAGATCCAACAATTATGATTACGTTACAATAATATTGATTCAGCTATTTAACTTATATTTATTTATTTTCAATACTATTTTTTTGTGACTATTATCATACTTAGTTTGGCCTTAAGTTTTCATCACTTGAAAATAAAATATATTAAAGCTGTATAACGTTGAGATGTTACGATGCTTCTAGATTTGCAACGTGTATACTTTCACAAAGTGTCATACTCTTAAAAGGGAACAATAGACAAAAGAAAAGAAAAGACAACGATTCTTTTGGTAGTTTTCTGCATAAAAGTCGTAAGTTTTAAATTTCTTTACCACAAATGATTTTAATTTCTAGATATGTTTTTTTAAAATATATCCTTTTGTATACTTTTCATATGTAATATCTCTAAAAAGATGAGAAAATAGACAGTAAATCTACTATTTTAGTTCCTCATTCCTCAATTTTTTTTGTTTCTTACTAAGTTGTTTTTATCCATTTATGGGTTAATTTAATATATATTTATTTGTTTGTTGATTACGTTTTTTTGTGTTAATTTAGAGTAAACCGACTATTTTTAAGCATTAACTTTTAATTCTTTAAGGCCTATGTAAGTTAGAAATTTTCGCTAAAAAAAAGGAAAGTGAAAATTATCTACCTTCTTAGTATCACTATTTTTTTTTCAATATATTTTGTTCAAACAATGTATTCTTGTTGAAACAAAATTTCAATACTATTGAACAAATTTCACTCAAATAAAGTTAATATTTAAGTAAAAGTTTCTTCGCTCAAACAAATATCTCTTGCTCAAATAAGGATACGAAAAAGTTAACATTTCCATCATGAAATATTGGACTCAAATGAGATTATCTCAGTCAAATAACAAATTCAAAAATATATTTCATTATTTTCAAGGAAATTAATTTATTCTACTATTTGAATTAATGTTATGTGAATATATGTATGATTATGTTGTTGAGTAATGTAGTGATGGTTTATATTTATATATATATATATATATATATATATATAAATATATTTTTTATATTTATTTATAAAATAATGTAATAAAAAAATTTATAATTAATAATTACTGTTTAAACCTTATTTTATTTTCAAATTTTCGTTATTAATTATTTTTGTAAAATTAAATTCAAAAGCCAAATTTTTACATTATTTTCATAATTAAGCTGAAAAATAAATATCAAACATAAATGTAATTTTGATATCACCCTCAAACCATGACATAGCAGGATGATTGAAATATAGAGGAATTTCCCTCTTCCTTCCCCTCTTTCTCCCATTAACCTCTTTCTCCCTCAAGGTTGATGGGAGGAAGAGGTTAATTCAAGTGGACTAGAGTGTGAAGTTTGTGTTGTTCACTTTAAGGGGATTAAAGGTGAAAGTAAGTGAATTTAGAGTAAAGTTTGTTAAAGTTTGTGAGTGATTTGATGAATGTGATAGATTAAAAATTATATTTATATCAAGGCAAAAAAAGATTACTAAATTGTCATTTATTTTAAAAATAATTAAAAATTATCATTATATATGTTTGATTTGTCGTAGAAAAAAAATATTAAAATGTATAAATGAAAATAACATATTTTAACAAAAACATATTTAAAAAATAATGTACATAAAAAATTTATAATTTATAATTACTTTTTAAACCTTATTTTGTAACAATTTTCAAATTTTCGTTATTAATTATTTTTGTAAAAATAATTTCAAAAGTTATATTTTTACATTATTTTCATAATTAAACTGAAAAATAAATTACGGACATAAATGTAATATTGATATCACCGTGAAACCATGACATAACATAAATGATTGAAAAATAAAGGAATTTCCCTCTTCCTTCCCCTCTCTCCCTCAAGGTTGAATGGAAGGTAAGGGAGATGATGAATTCAAGTGGATTAGAGTGTGAGGTTTTCGTTGTTCACTTTAAGGGGATTAAAGGTGAAAGTGAGTGTAT